>Ga0070741_10005427_pt1 | contig 28383 bp, 26 predicted proteins | sample Coa_R1_4_FD_66440 | JGI IMG/M metagenome (GOLD analysis project Ga0070741, IMG submission 66440) | Surface soil microbial communities from Centralia Pennsylvania, which are recovering from an underground coalmine fire - Coalmine... | ecosystem: Environmental > Terrestrial > Soil > Unclassified ... | reverse complement strand
CGCCTGCTCGGCGAAGGTCATCGCGCGGTGGACGCTCGCCGTGTGGATCGCGGCGGTGAGCCCGTACGGGGAGTCGTTGACGAGCGCGACTGCCTCGTCGAAGTCGCGGACGCGGTAAAGGATCGTCACCGGCCCGAACAGCTCGGCGCAGGACACGTCTGCGTCCGGCGCGACGTCTTCCAGCACCGTCGGGGCGACCCAGTAGCCCGGCCCGTCGAGACGCTCGGCGCCCGCGGCGACGAGCCGTTCGAGCGCCCCCTCGCTGATCACCGGGCCGGGGTCGTAGTCGCGCGCCGCCGTGACGAATCGGTCGCGGAACTCGTCGTAGACCGAGTCGAAGACGGCGATCCGGCTCGCGGCCGCGCACCGCTGGCCCGCGTTCGAGAACGCCGAGGCGACGGCCCAGTGCACTGCGTTGTCGAGATCCGCGTCGTCACAGACGACGAGCGCGTTCTTGCCACCGAGCTCGAGACAGACCTTCGCGAGCCTGCGGCCGGCGGTCTCGTTGATCCAGCGGCCCGTCGCGGCCGAGCCCGTGAACGAAACCAGGTCGACGTCCGGGTGCTCGACGAGCGCGGCGCCCGCCTCAGGCCCGAGCCCCTGCACGACGTTGAGCACGCCGTCCGGCAGCCCGACTTTGCAACAGACTGTTGCAAAGTGATGCGCCGAGGCGGGCGTGTGCTCGGACGGCTTCAGCACGCAGGCGTTCCCGCAGAGGATCGCCGGGAAGACCTTCCAGGCGACGTTCGGAAGCGGCGTGTTGAAGGAGATCAGCAAGCCGGCGACGCCGAGCGGCTGCCGGATCGACATCACCTGCCGGTGGGCCATCGACGCCGTCGTCGTCCGGCCGTGGAAGCGGCGGCCCTCGCCGGCCATGAAGAAGCCCATCTCGATCGCGGCGTCGGTCTCCCCCAGCGCGGCGTCGATCGCCTTGCCGGTCTCGGCCGCAACGATCTCGGAGAGCTCTTCGCGCGCGTCGCGCAAGGCAAGCGCGATCTCGCGGCATACGTCGCCGCGCGCGACCACGGTCTGCGCCGCCCACTCGGGCTGGGCGCGCCGGGCGATCGCGACCGCGGCAGACACGTCCTCGGCGCCCGACCGCGCGACGCGGCACAGCAGCTCCCCGTCCGCAGGCCGGTGCTTGTCGAGCCATTCGCCGGACGCTGCCGGCGCGTCCTTCCCGTCGACGTGGTTCGGAATCTGCTCCGGAATCACCAGGCCGACCAGCCACCGTCGACGACGAGGTTGGCGCCGGTCATGTACGAGGACGCGTCGGACGCGAGGAAGACGATCGCACCGAGCGCCTCGCTCGCCTGCGCCATCCGCCCGAGGGGCACGCGCGCCGTGTACGCGTCGAGGAACTCGGTCGGCTGGTCGTTGAAGACGCCCGCGAGCGTGAGCGTGTTGACCCGCACGCCGCTCTTCGCCCAGTAGGTCGCGAGGTAGCGCGTGAGGTTGAGCACCGCCGATTTCGACACCGAGTAGGCGACCGGCTTCGTGAACGACTCGCCGCCGCGGCGCCGGAACTCGTAGACGTCCTGCTGCGGAGAGAGCAGCCCGTAGATCGACGAGATGTTGACGATCGAGCCGCGGCCCTCCCGCGCCATAGCTCCGCCGACGACCTGGCAGCAAAGGAGTGCGCCCTTCACGTTCACGTCCATGACGCGGTCGAACGACGCCTCGGGGTAGTCCTCGAACGGCCCGACCTCCTCGGCCGGCGCGTCCGGCGGCGTGTCGATCGCGGCGTTGTTGACGAGGAGATGCGGCACGCCGTCGAGCCGCTCCATGGCGGCCTCGATGGACGCGCGGTCGGTGACGTCCACCGCTTGATCCGCAGCGACGTCCCAGACCGCGACCGTCATCCCGCGCTCCTCCAGCCCTCGGACGTACTCGGAGCCGAGCTGGCCCAGCCCGCCGGTGACGACGGCGAGCCGACCGGAGAGATCGAAGAGCGGGTCCGTCATCGTTTGGCCGCCCAGACGGCGTCGCAGAACTCGCGCACGCAGCCCTCGCCGCCGCGGCGCTCGAGCTTCCAGCGGGCGAGCCCCGCCACCTCCGGCCATGCGTCGGCGGGCACGACCGGGAAGCCGACGGCCTCCAGGCAACCCGCGTCGTTGATGTCGTTCCCGAGGTACGCCGTCTCGGCGAGGGAAACGTCCAGCCGCTCGGTCTCCTCTCGGAGCGCCTCGAGCTTGTTCCCGAGCCCGAGGCGGCAGGGGACGAGCAGCTTCTGCGCTCGCGCCATCGCGATCTGCACGCGCTCGGTCGAGAGGATCACCGCTTCGACGCCGACCTCGCACAGACGCTGGAGCCCGAAGCCGTCGGCGCGGCAGCAGCGCACGGACTCCTCTCCGCGCTCGTTCACCCAGACCGAGTTGTCCGTGAACACACCGTCGAAGTCGAAGACTGCGAGCCGGACGGCTTGAAGCAGCGGAGAAAGGTCGTTCAATGCTCGGCGGCGCTGCCCGGCACCGCGACAGGCTCCTCGACCGGCGCGAGGGCCTCGAAGGTCACGCTCTCCTCGAACGCGAGCGGACGCCGCAGCCGCCGGCCCAGGACGTGGTCGAGCTCGTACGGCGGCAGGCCGCCCTCGAACGGGGACTTGGAGTCGAGGTCTCCCGGCGCGAGCACGTGCCCCGACGGCAGGTCGCGCGCCGCCACGAGCTGCTTGCCCATTTTCCGGATCGGGCCTTCCTCGCACGGGAGCGGCCGCTTCACGCCGTCGCCGAGCGCGCGCGGCGCGCGGCGCAGGTCGCGGACGAGGCGGCGCATCCCGTCCGGCATCAGCGAGAACGCGTGGTCCGTGCCCTTCCAGCCGTGGCTCATCGTGAAGTGCTTCTCGATGACGCGCGCGCCGAGCATGTAGCCGAGAAGCGACATCGTGTAGCCGTCCTGGTGGTCCGAGAGACCGATCACGAGGTCGGGATAGCGGTCGCGCAGCACCGAGATCACGCGGAGGTTCAGGTCCTCCGCCTCGGCCGGGTAGGCAGCGGTGCACTGCATCAAGCAGAGCTGCGGGTTGATCGGGAGGATCGCGTCGACCGCGCGCTCGACGTCCTCCATCGTCCCGCCGCCGGTGGAGAGGAAGATCGGCTTGCCGTAGGACGCGACCTGGCGCAGGAGCGGGGTGTTGACGAGGTCGGCCGAGGCGATCTTGAAGGCGGGTACGCCGATCTCGGCGAGGAAGTCGGCGCTCGGCGCGTCGAAGCTCGTGCCGAAGAGCGTGATCCCGATCTCCTTCGCCTGGTGCATGAGCTCGAACCAGTCCTTCTCGTCGAGCTCGAGCGCCTCGCGGTGCTCCCCGTACGTCCTGCCGAAGCTGTTCTCGTGGTCGTACGGCTGGTCGAACATCGCCCGCGTGTACAGCGTGCGGTTGTGGCGCTTCTGCAGCTTGACCGCGTCGGCGCCGGAGTCCTTTGCGGCGCGCAGCAGGTCGATCGCCTTGATCAGCGACCCCTGGTGGTTGTGGCCGACCTCGGCGATGACGTAGGCGTCACCGTCGTCCGAGATGCGCTTGCCGTCGACGACGAGCTCTCTCATCTGCCCGGCGATGGTACCGGGCGGGTATGAGCGCGTCGTTAGGCCCGCAGGGCTAGGCCGGGGCGGGCACCGGGGTCGCCCGAGCGGGCGCGGGCTCGGCCCGCCAGACGCGCGGCCCGAACGCGATCGGAAGCGCGAGCAGGAGCATCACGAAGACGTAGAAGTAGTAGAACGACATCGTCAGGTAGAAGACGTTGGCGAGCAGCGTTCCGAGCAGGGCGGCGGTCATCCCCCAAGAGAGCGCGGTCACGCGGACGCCGACCGGGTCGCCCTCCACCGCCAGCGCGCGCCCGAGCCGCCGCGCGACCACGGTCCGCCAGAGCAGGTAGACCAGGAAGGCCGCGAACACGACCGTCCCGACGAGGCCGGTCTCGACGATCAGGGCCACGTAGTACGAGTGCGGCCCCCAGTTCGCGAGCCCCGTCACCTCCTGGTAGTAGACGGAGAAGTTGTTCAGCCCGAGCCCGAAGGCCGGGTGCGAGTGCAGGATCGTCGGGACGAAGTCGTAGACGCTGAAGTGCACCGACGTGTTGCTCCCACCCGTCTGGACCCGCGAGTTGATGATCTTCAGGAAGTAGGCGGGGTTGCTCGCGATCAGCGCGACGAATCCGGCCGCGATCACCGCCACCGGAATCACCACCTGCCTGGACAGGAACCGCCGGCGGTACGGCACGGCGAGCAGGACGACGCCGACGAGGAGGCCGCCGATGCCGCTTCGCGACAGCGTCAGCACCTCGACGACGAGCAGGAAGGCGAGCGTCAGCCCGAGCCTGACCTTCCAGGGATGCCCCCTCGGCAGCCGGAGGTAGTACGGCAGCAGGATCAGGAGCGGGAGGACGAGCATGATCGCGAGGTGATTCGGGTCGCCCGTCAGCGCGTTCGGGCGATAGATGTTCTCACTCTGCTGAAAGATGCCGTAGAGGTTGATGGCGTAGGCGCCCCCCGTGATCTTGTTGATGAACAGGTTGTCGAGGTTCGAGCCCGAGCGCGCCGCGAGCAGCTGCAGGATCCCGTAGATCGAGTTCAGGACCATGCCCGCCGTGAAGTAGCCGATCGTCCGCAGGTAGAAGCCAGCGGAACGGCGGGAGAGGTAGATCAGCCCGAGCACGAGGAACACGATGTGGATCCCCCACTTGAGCAGGCCCTTCCAGAACTGCTGAACGGCCTGCCCCGACTCGAGGTCGAAGTAGCCGGCCAGGTAGACGCAGAGGAAGACGACGCCGAAGAGCGCCACCGTCGCCGCGGTGTAGACGAACCTGCGGTCGCGCCGCGAGATCTCGGTCCCGGCGAACAGGAAGATGAACCCGAGCGACAGGATGTCCGAGATCGAGACGTTCCCGGCGACGTTCCAGCTCAGCTTCTCGAACGTCGCGCAGAAGACTGCCGCGAGGAAGAAGAATCGGACGGGCTTGAGCGTCACGTGTCCAGGTTGAGTAGCAGGTCTGCGTACTCGCGGACGCGGGAACGGCGGTCGAGCCGCTCGCGCCAGTCCTCGGAGAGCGGCGTGCCGTTGAGCGAGCCCGCCTGCCAGCGGGCGTAGAGGCCCGCAAGCGCTTCGCGGATCGCGACGACGTCCTCGGGCTCGGCGACGACTCCGCTGCCGATCTCGGCGATCAATCCAGCGGCTGCACCGTCGGGCGGGACGACCGCGAGAATCGGCCGCTCGGCGGCGAGGTACTCGAAGACCTTGCCCGAGAGGACGCCTCTCCCGCGGCCGCCCGCCTCGGGGATGAGGAGGAGCAGCGCATCCGAGGAGCGCTGGAGCTCGAGCGCCCGTCGGTGCGTCGTGTACGGGTGGAGCTCGAGGCGGTCGCCGAGCCCGAGCGACTCGGCCCACTCGCGGTCGGCCGGGCGGAAGTCGCCGACGAAACGCGCGGTGACGTCCAGGTCGGTGCCGGCGAGGGCCTCCAGGAACGGCCTCGGGCTGCGCTTCCCGAAGAAGCTGCCCGCGTGCGTGATCGTGAACCGGTCGCCGCGGCGGTACTCGAAGCCGGCGAAGTCGTCGAAGTCGCAGCCGTTCGGGATGGTGGTCACCTCGCCGTTCGGCTCGAGGCCGCGGGTCTCGTCGGCGATCGCGTCGGCGGCGGCGACGATCGCGTCCGCCTGGTGAGCGACGAGCTTGGCGATGCCGGCCGCGGTCGTCTCCTTGGCACGGACGGCGAGGCTCTCGGTGCGGCGGTGAGGATGGGCGGCGATCGAGTCGCGCAGGTCGGCGACCCAGCGCACGCCCGTCCAGCGCTTGACCGCGGCGCCGATCAGGTGGATCGAGTTCGGCGGCGAGGTCGTGATCACCGCGTCGATCCCCTCCTGCTTCACGATCCTGGTCGCGGCCGGGATCGCGGTCAGGTTCCAGCTGACGTTCTCGTCCGGCACGAGCAGCCGGCGCCCGAACAGGCGTACCTGCGCCGCGAACCGCTCGAGGCCCTCGGTGCCGTGCAGTTCGTCGGCCGGCCGCTTGCCGGTCGGCCCGACGTACTGGGCGCGGTGAACCCAGGCCTGGCTCGGCGGGACGAGGTCGTCGTCGCGGTGCACCCACTTCGGGTCGTCGGGCGCGAGCACATGCGTTTCGATCCCGAAGGCCGGAAGGTGCGTTGCGAGCTTGAGCGGCCGCTGCACGCCACCGCCGCCCGCGGGCGGGAAATAGAGGGTGACAAGCAGTACCTTCACGCCGCGTCGATGGTAGTCAGGGCTGTCCAATCGGGACCGGGCCAAGTGCCTGTGACCTCACCTGTCCCATGTTCTGTGACCTCACCTTTCCCATGCTCTGTCCCAGGCTCTGTCCCAGGCTCTGAGCCAGCGGTTGGGCTAAGGCTGAGCCGGCGCCGGATCCGAGGCTGCGGCAGACTGGGCCGGTGCGGCTACCGGCGTTCCGCAGGGCCCCGGCCGAGTATGACGAGCAGTTCATGGACACGATGGCGTCGGCGTACCTCGAGCGGACGCCGTGGACCGAGCTCCGGCTCGAGGCGGTGCGCGCGCTCGTCGACCCGCGGCCGGGCGAGCGCGTGCTCGACCTCGGCTGCGCCGCCGGAGCGGTCTCGCACTTCCTGTCCACGCTCGGCTGCGAAACCGTCGGCGTCGACGCCGAGCCGCGCGCAATCGACAAGGCGCGGGAGCTCTTCCCCGACCTGCAGTTCCAGCTCGCCAACGTCGCGCGCCTCCCGTTCGACGAGGCGTCTTTCGACAAGGCAGTCGCCGCCGACCTCGTCGAACATCTCGACGACGACTCGTTCGCGGCAATGCTGCGAGAAACGCGGAGAGTGCTTTGCCCGGGAGGCACGCTTTCGATCTACACGCCGAACCCGAAGCATCCGATCGAGCGGCTGAAGTCGCGCAACCTGATCCTGGCCGAGAATCCGACTCACATCGGACTGCGCACCGCGGCCCGGATCGAGGCGATGCTCCGCCGCGCCGGTTTCGAGGTCGAGGTCGTCGACTGGCGGCCGAGCTTCATCCGCGGCTTGCGGCTCGTAGAGCGGGCCGGCGGGCGCCGCATCGAGTCTCTGCGCTACCGGCTCTGCGTCAGGGCGAAGAGGGCATAGCGCGAGTCGCGATACAGCCGCGGCAGCGCCAGCCTCGGCACGTGCCGGTGCAGGTCGAGGGCGACGAACTGCGCCCCGTACCGGCGCGGGATCGCGAGGTCGCCGGTGGCCAGGAACTCGTTCGCGTCGTTTCGCCGCGCGAACGGCCGGTTCGGCTTCGTGTCGGCGACATGACCGGGCGGCGCCGCGTTGACGTAGACCGGGGCCGCGGCGGCGATGCGGTAGGCGGTCGCATCGTCGGAGAAGACGACCGCGCCCTTCGGCACATAGCGGTGCAGCGCGCGAACGAAGCCGGGCGTCAGCCCCGCCGGAGCGGGCTCCGGGCTCCAGTGCGAGAAGCCGGACACGACGACCGGAAGCACGAACAGCGTCGCCGCGACTGCGGTCAGCCGGCCGGGCCGGTCCAGCGAGCCCCGTGAACGCAGCGCCCAGACCAGCGCCGCCGCGCTTCCCGCGGCCGCGAACCAGGCGACGAACCCCGGCCCGCCGTCCCCCGGCGTCCCGAAGTCGCCGGGCCATGCGAGGTCGAGCCCGATCCCTGCGCCGAGTGCCACCGGTACGACCCATCCTCCGATTCGTCGCGCCAGCACCCCCACGCCGCCCGCGAACGCGAAGGCGAACGGGACGAACCCCACCACCCGCCGCGCCTGCGAGAGCGAAACCACGTCCGAGAAAGTCGTGAAGAACGGTGGCACGAGCGTCAGTGCCGTGATCGCGAGCGTCCCGCCGATGACGAATGCCGCCCACCGCCGGTGCCGCGCGAAGGCGGCGAGCGGCGAAACGACGAGCGCGGCCACGGCGACCGCACCGGTCCGGGCGAAGAGCTGGGCCGCGATCCGGTAGCTGTGCAGCGAGTAGACGACGACCTGCCCCCTGTAGTGGCGCAGGTTCTGCGCGAGCTCTGCGTCGGACGGGTTGTGCGACCGGGTCTCCCGGACGATCGGCAGCAGCCAGAGCGACACCGCCGCGGCCGGGACGAGGAGCGCGACGACACCGGTGATCCCGCGGCGAACTTCTCCCCGCACGAGCAGAGCCCGCACAACCGCGTACGCGAAGAGCGGAACGAGCACGTAGAGCGCGTAGGTCGGGTGGACGAGGGCAAGCCCGAGCCCGCCCGCCGCCAGAGTCGCGCCGTTCGCCCGCGTCGGATGGCGAACGAACCAGAAGAAGAGCGCGATCACGACGGGCACCAGAAGCTGCCGCGCGGTCGTCGCCGGGAGTGCAAGGCTGAGATAGGCGCCGCCGTGCCCGCCGCCGAACGCGAAGATCGCCACGGTCGCGAGGAGCGACGCGAACGCAGCCGAGCGGTTCCGGAACACGGCCATTCCGGACTCGTAGACGACGGCGAACGCGACCGGGCAGAGCAGGCTCGCCTCGTGCAGCACGACCCGCCCCGCGTCGACGCCGCCGAGCCGCGCCACGAACGCGAGCCACAGGTGCCAGAGCGGGAACGCATAGCCCGGGTGCAACCCGCCGTCCTTGAACTCGTCCACGGTCCGCAGGTGGAGATCCCCGAAGGCGAGCAGCTTGCGCACGCGCGCGAGGTGGAAGAGCGCGTCGCCGTCGAGCGTCCCGGCCACGTGCCAGAGCAGCGCGCCGAGGATCACGCCGAGCAGGACGACGACCGTCGGCCGACGGCGCGGCACCCACTCGCTCCGCGACACGACAACACCGAGCGCGACGGCGCCCAGCGCTGCGTACACGCCGATCCCGAGGTCGAGCGAGCCGTGGACGGCGAAGACGATCGCGCCCGCGCAGAAGATCCCCGCGAGGCTCCAGGCGACGGTTGCCGAGACACTCGGCCGCCCTACCGCCCGTGCGACCAGAGAGCCGGGTACCAGCACCAGCAGGGTCGTCGCCGCAAGCTTCAGGTACAGGCCGAAGCCGCTGTCCGGGAACGCGCGCGTGACCGCCCAGACGGGCAGCACGACGAGCTCGCGGGGCAGCGTGTCCGCGCGGGCTCTCACGCGCGCGGGGCCGTCAGCAGCGACTCGGCAGAGCCGGAGGCCAGCCAGCCGGCGGCGTCGCGGTACATCCGGCCGCGCTCACCGGGAAACATCGCGCCGCGCACCCGCAGCGCAGCGAGCAGAAGCCGCCGCGCGTGCTCCGCCTCCGACGGCCCGCGATGCTTGGCCAGAAACAGCAGGTGGCCGCGGACGTTCTCCCGGAACATCCGGCCACCATGGGAGGCGCCGCCGACGTGGACGAACTCGGCGCCCGGAAAGAAGACGACCTTCCAGCCCGCCCGCCGAAAGCGGTAGCACCAGTCGGTCTCCTCGCTGAACAGGAAGAAGTCTTCGTCGAGCGGCCCGACGCGCTCGATCGCCTCGCGGCGGACGAGCATCACCGAGCCCATCACGAACTCGACCTCGAGCACGCGGTCGTGCTCGAAGCCGCCGTAGTAGAAGGCGTTCAGGGCCCGCGACCGCGGCGCGAGCTTGCGCAGGAAGAAGTACTCGGTCGCGAGGCGCCACAGTGTCGGGAAACCCCGCACCGAGCGCTGCAGCGAGCCGTCCGTGTTCAGGAGCTTCGGCCCGACGACGGCAGCGTCCGGACGGCTCTCTGCGAAGCGCAGGAGCCGATCGACCCCGTCGCCGACCGCCCACGCGTCGGCGTTCAGGATCAGCACGAACGGGCTCGACGTCTCCCGGATGCCGCGGTTCCAGCCCGCTCCCAGCCCGAGGTTCTCCTGCTCGACCACCCGCACGCCCGGAAACTTCTCGCGGACGAGCTTCACCGTCCCGTCGGTCGAGCCGTGGTCGACGACGACCGTCTCCCAGCCGGTCACGCTCGCCAGGCACTGCTCGACGTAGGGCAGCGCGTTGTAGGTGACGACGACGACCGAGAGCTCAGCCATCCGGAACGGTCGTCCGGCTGGCAGGGCGCAGCGATTCCCACGCCAGGATCAGCGCGCCCGGGATCGAGACGGAGATCGTCACCACGAAGAAGAGAAATCCGGTCGCGAACGCGCGGTCGGCGCTCACGTGCAGCTGCGTCAGGAAGCTGACGAAGAACGCCTCGCGGACCGCCAGCCCGTTGATCGTGAACGGGACGAGCATGACGAGGAAGAGCAGCGGGCCCATCACGTAGTACGGCCGCGGCGACAGGTCGACGCCGACCGCCTTTCCCGCCAGCCAGATCGCGAGCACGCGCACCCCCTGCACGCCGACGGTCAGCACCATCACGCCGATCATCAGCGCGACGTGCTCGCGGAACCCGTGGATCCCCTCGTACGCCGCGCGCAGCGGCCGCTCGAGCCGGAACCGGCGCACCAGGGGAAGCGTCCGCGCCAGCGGCCCGCGTGCCCGGCGGGCGAACAGCGCGAACGCGAGCACGGCCGAGCCGATCACGAAAGCGAGCTCGACCCACAGGTAGCCGCCGACGTCGTAGTGGCCGACCGCGAGCGCGAAGCCGATCGCCGCCAGGCTCAGGGTCGCGATCCCTCCGAGGACGCGCTCGAGCAGCACCGAGCCGGCGATCGGCCCGCCGTTGCCGGGATGGCGCTTCGTGGTCTCGAACATCCGCCAGCCGTCGCCGCCGATCGACGTCGGCAGCACCTGGCCGACCGTGTACGACGTGAAGTACGCGCGGACGAGCCACGGCAGCTCCTCGCGGATCCCCCGCGCGCGGAGAAGCTGCTGCCACCGCCAGGCCATCGGCCAGACGGAGACGGCCATGATCGCGATCGCGCCGAAGAAGTAGCCCACGCTCGCATGCCCGAGGATGTGGACCGTCTTCGAGACGTTGATCTGCCAGAGGATGTAGGCAAGGCAGAGCCCCGTGACCGCGAGGCCGCCGGCGATGCGGACAGGTCGCTTCTTGAGCAGGGCCAGATTCACGAGGTGAAGGCCGCGTGCACCCGCCGCAGCGCCGCGATCGCGTCGTCGATGTCCTCGGCCGAGTGCGCCGGCGAGAGCGGCAGCGAGAGGATCTCGTCGCCTGCCTTCTCGGCCACCGGCAGGCGCGGCTGGTCGGGGTAGCGCTCGCGGTAGGCCGTCAGCCGGTGCACGGGCAGGAAGTGGATGCTCGTCCCGATCTGCTCGTCGGCGAGTGCGCGCTGGTACTCGTCGCGGGTCGCGCCGGCCCGCTCCGGGTCGATGCGCACAGCGTAGAGGTGGAGCGCGTGCTTGTCCCGGTCGTCCCGCACGAGCGGCTCGATCCCGTCCAGTTCGGCAACGGCCGCGTCGTACGCGGCGAAATGCCGCAGGCGGATCTCGCGGTGGCGGTCGATCTTGTCCAGCTGGCAGAGCGCGATCGACGCGAGCACGTCGGAGAGGTTCGCCTTGTAGCCGGGGACGGCGATGTCGTAGAGCGAGCCGTGGCCGCGACGCATGATCCGGTGGTCGTCGACCGCGCGCGCCACCGCCTCGTCGTTCGTCGTGATCACTCCGCCCTCGCCGGCGGCGACGTTCTTCGTCGCGTAGAGCGAGAAGCAGGTTGCCGCCGAGAGCCCGCCGATCTTCCGGCCGCGGTACTCGCTCTCGACCGCGTGGGCCGCGTCCTCGACTATCGGCAGGCCGAGTCCCCAGAGCGGCTCGAGGTCGGCCGGGGCACCGGCGAGGTGGACGGGGAGGATCGCCTTCGTCTGCGGCGTGACGAGCCGCGCGACCTCGTCGGGGTCGATGTTCAGGTCCTTCTCGCGCACGTCGGCGAAGACGGGCGTCGCGCCGGTGTGGACGATCACGTTCGCGGTCGCGGGCCACGTGATCGGTGTCGTGATCACCTCGTCTCCGGGGCCGACGCCGAGCGCGACGAGCGCCAGGTGCAGCGCCGCGGTGCCGGAGGTGACCGCGAGCGCGTGCTCGGCCTGGACGTAGTCGGCGAATCGCCGTTCGAGCTCCGCCGTCCGCGGCCCCGTCGTCAGCCACCCCGAGCGCAGCGTCTCGGTGACCGCCTCGATCTCCTCGTCGCCGATTGCCGGCGGCTGGAACGAGAGGAAGGTGTCTCGGCGGGTCGTGGGGTCAGACGAGAGCTTCGGCATGGCTCGTCAGGAAGCGTATGCGCGACGCCGCGCGATCGGCGCGCTCGACGGCTTCCTTGCGCGAATCGCCGACGGCGAGCACCGCGCCCGCGCGGTCGGCGCCGCGGCGGAGCTCGCCGAACTCGTGCCCGGGCTGCCGGTAGCTCCGCACCCAGACGACGCCCGCCGAGCGCTCCGCGTCCTCCAGCCCCTCGACGGACTCCAGGACGCCGGGCTCCGGGACGAGGAAGCGCACGCAGGCGCCCCCGGCCTGCTCGTCCGGCACGAACGCGCCGTCGTACAGCCGCTCGCCGAGCGCCGCCGCCACGGCCAGCCGGTTCAGGTCGACGCCGAACGCCGCCTCGCAGAGCTCGGCGTCGTGCCCGCCGCCGAGCCGTGCCGCGAGCTCGCCCACCCGGGGGCCGTCGGCGCCGACGAGCACCTGCGTGTACGTCGGCCCTTCCGCGATGCCGACCGCCGCCGCGGCGGCCTCGGCCACGCGGACGACGTCGGCGAGGGCATCGTCCGGCAGCTCGCTCGGCCAGACGTGCGCGAGCGCCACGCCGAACGCAGGCGGGTCGGCGACGACGCGGTCGGTCACTGTCAGCGGGTGGAACCGTCCGCCCGACGAGAAGGCGTTCACCGTCACCTCCGGCCCAGCCACGAGCTCCTCCACGAGGACGACGCTCGACCGGGCCATGCCGCGCGCATGGTCGAAGACTTCCGCCAGCGACGTCTCGTCCTGCGCCAGACCGAGCCCCTTCTGCCCCTGGAGATCCGGCGCCTTGACGACGCACGGAAAGCCGAACTCCCGCGCGGCGCCGGCTGCCTCGGCCAGGCTGGCGCACACGCGGAAGCGCGCGTGCGGGACTCCCGCCTCCGCGAACCGCTCGCGCTGGCGCAGCTTCGAGGTAGCGGCCTGCGCGGCCGGCGGGTCGAGCGGGTGCGGGATCCCGAGCCGCGCGGCGATCCGCGCCGCGATCGCGACCGGGAAGTCGATCCCCGGCGCGACGACGCCGTCCACGCGCTCGGCCGTCGCGAGCCTGTCGATCGCAGGCTCGTCCTCGACGGACACGATCGCGCGCCGGTCGGCGAAACGGAACCCGGGAGCGAGCGGGTCGCGGTCGACGGCGATGACGTGCAGGCCGCGGTCGTGCGCGGCCTCGAGCAGCCCGAGCTGCGCCGGCCCCGCCCCTAGGACGAGTAGCCGCTTGTCACTTGGCGCCGTGCCCCCCTCCACCACGCCTCATTGTCGCGATACCACGCGACGGTGCGCTCCAGGCCTGCGTCGAACGATGTCCGGGCGCGCCAGCCGAGCAGCGCAGCGGCCTTCTCCGTCGAGCCGATGTGCCGGTCGACCTGGCCGGGGCGCTCCTCGACGTTCGACTTGAGCGACGCAGGCTTGCCGAGCAGGTCGAGCACGAGATCGGCGATGTCGTCGACGGAGACGTCGACACCCGTCGCGACGTTGATCACCTCGCCCGCGACGTCGTCCAGATCGGCCTCGATGGCCGCGACGATCGCCTCGGCGTCGTCCTCGACGTACAGCCAGTCGCGGCTCGCATGGCCGTCGCCGTGGACGGTGAGCGGCTCGTCCGAGAGCGCGCTCGTGACGAACCGCGGCACGACCTTCTCCCAGTGCTGCCGGGGGCCGTAGTTGTTGAACGGCCGGAGGATCACGATCGGCAGGCCGTAGGTGACGAAGTACGAGTACGCAAGCCTGTCTGCGCCGGCCTTCGTCGCCGCGTAGGGGCTGCGCGGGTTGAGCGGATGCTCCTCGTCCATCGGGTCGGACTCGGCGGTCCCGTACACCTCGCTGGACGAGATGAGGACGAACCGCTCGACCGGGGCTTGCCGGATCGCGTCGAGCAGCACCTGCGTGCCCTCGACGTTCGTCGTCACGAACTCCGACGCCCCCTCGAGGATCGACTTCTCGACGTGCGACTCGGCGGCGGCGTTCACGATCACGTCCACCTCGGCGACGATCTCCTGGACGAGCTCGGCGTTCCGGATGTCGCCGTGCACGAAGGAGAGCCGCTCGTGCGACATCACGTCGGCGAGATTCTCGAGGTTGCCCGCGTACGTGAGCGCGTCGAGCGAGACCACGTCGTAGTCCGTGGCCTCGAGCAGGTGCCGGATCACGTTGGACGAGATGAACCCGGCGCCGCCGGTGACGAGCACACGCTTGCGTTGTCTCACCCGATCTCCTTGTCGATGGTGTAGAGGGGCCTGCCCTCGACGTCTCGCTGAATTCTGCCGAGATACTCACCGACGAGGGCGAGGACGAAACCCTGGATGCCGAGGACGGCGAGCAGGACGACGCCGCCGAACAGCGGCCCGGGGAAGTTCGCGTGGTCGACCCAGAACCAGATTCCGTAGGCCCCGAGGGCGGTTGCGGCGACGCTGCAGACCACGCCGAGCGCGATGCCGATCACCTGGATCGGCTGCGGCCAGAAGCCGGCGAGAACGTGGAGCGCGAGCCGAGTCAGGCGAAGCGGCGAGTAGCGCGAGGCGCCGACCCGTGCCGCGTGGCTGACGTCCACCTCGACGACGCTCGCGCCGCCCGAGAGCACGAGCGCCTTCGTGAACTTCTGCTTGCCGATCGCGCCGAGCATGGGCGTCACGGCGTCGCGGCGGTAGGCGTTGAAAGCGCAGCCGAAGTCGGAGATGTCGACCCGCGTGAAGCGCCGCAGCATGCCGTTGATCAGTCGCGACGGGAGCGTTCGGCCCCAGGAATCGCGCCGGGCGTTGCGGCGGCCGCTGGCGACGTCGTAGCCGGACTCGACGGCGGCGAGGAGCCGCGGGATGTCTTCGGGCGCGTTCTGGAGGTCGCCGTCCATCGTCACCACGATGTCCCCGCGGGCCCGGGCGAGGCCCGCGTGCATCGCCGGGTGCTGGCCGAAGTTGCGCTTGAAACGGACGGCGCGGACGCGCGGGTCGGCCGCGTGGAGCTTCTCGAGCGCCGCGAACGTCCCGTCGGTCGAGCCGTCGTCGACGAAGATCAGCTCGTACGGGCGGTCGAGGGTGTCGAGCGTCGCGGCGGTACGGCGGTAAAGCTCGGCCAGCGACGCGGCCTCGTTGAACAGCGTCACGACGACCGACAGATCAGGCCCGGGCTCCGGCTCCGGAACCGGCGATAAGGGCGCCTGCGCCATTTCCGAACTCGGAAGTTACAGAAGCTTCGTGAGCCGACGGTAAGTTCGGGGCCCGTGTGGGGCGAGGGAGACTGGGTCGTCAGGCGCGAGATCTGGCGCGGGAAGCCGTGGCTGGGGACGATCGTCAGGATCGTCGAGGACCGTCCGGACCTGCTCGTCTCGTACCTGCCGGAAGGAGCGCCGTTCAGCTTCCCCGACGGCGACTGGCCCGGTGGACGCCACCCCTGGCACGGACGCGCCGGCTGGCAAGGGCACGGTGTCCTGATGCTGCAGCGCCCCGGCGACTCGTACGCGATCTGGCATTTCTGGGAGGGCGCCGAGCGCCGGTTCGCCGGTTGGTACGTGAACATCCAGCGTCCGTTCACGCGGACGGCGGTGGGCTACGACACGCAGGACCTCGAGCTCGACATCTGGATCCCGGACGGACGCTCGTGGGAGTGGAAGGACATGGACGCGCTCGCTGACCGCGTCCGCGAGGGGCGCTTCACGCGCGAGGAGGTCGAGACGATCAAGGCCGAGGGGTACCGGATCGCCGGCGACCTCGACGCCGGCAGGCGCTGGTGGGACGAGCGCTGGCGCGACTTCGCCCCCGAGCCCGGCTGGGAGCCGCCCACGGAGTTCCCGACCGACTGGGCCATGGCCCCGACGGCCATGGCCGGGGTCTGACCCCGGCCATGGCCGAAAGAGATGGGCGCGGCCGCTCAGAGCCGCCTGTCGACCACGGCCGATAGAGGCGTGGCCGACACGTCCAGAGCGGACAGCTCGGCGCAAATCTCCCTGCAAAACTCGATGGTCGCCGCCGGCCTTTCGAGCCATGACAGGGGTCAGACCCCTGTCATGGCCTGCGGGCACGTGTCGGGTCGAGCCGAGGGCTCCCGGGTCTAGGCCGCTTCGATCGCTACCTCCGGCCGCCGGACCCGGCGCCGCACCGGGATGGCCAGCGCGACGACGGCCGCGACGCCGACCAGCGCAGCGCCGACCCAGACCGCGGGCGACAGGCCGTTCACGAAGGTCGCGCCCGATCCGTAGCCGCCGTAGCTCGAGAAGATCGACGCCAGCACCGCGACGCCGAAGACGCCGCCCAGCTCCCGGATCGCGTTGTTGGCGCCCGAGGCCTGGCCCTCCTCGTGCGGCCGCACCGTGCCGAGAACGACGTTGGCGACCGGGGCGAAGAAGAGCGCCATCCCGATGCCGGACAGGAAGAACGGCGCCACGAGGTCCGAGTAGGGCACGGTCGGCGTCGACACCGCGGCGAGCCAGCCGAGGCCGACGGCCTGCAGTGCGAGCCCGACGCCCATGATCCTCGGGCCGGGGATCCGGTCGGAGAGAGCGCCGGCGAGGGGAGCGATGAAGATCGGCATCGCCGTCCACGGCAGGATCCGCAGCCCGGCCTGCAGCGGCGAATAGCCCTGCACGGTCTGGAAGAACTGCGCCAGCAGGAAGATCGAGCCGAACATCCCGAAGAACATCAGCAGGGACGCGACGTTCGCCTGGGCGAAGGTCCGGTTCCGGAAGAAGCGCATCGGCAGCATCGGCGCCTCGGCGCGGAGCTCCCAGAGCACGAAGAGCGCCACCATCACGGCGCCGCCTGCGAGCGCGCCGACGATCTCGGGGCTGCCCCAGCCGACGGTGTTCCCGCGGACGAGCCCCCACACGATCCCGAGCAGGCCCGCGCTCGCGAGCACGAGCCCACGCAGGTCGAGCGTCGAGTTGGGGCCGCGGCCCTCGCCGAGCCGGCGCCATGCCAGCGGGACAAGCACGAGCCCGATCGGGACGTTCAGCCAGAAGATCCACTGCCACGAGATGCCTTGCACCACGGCGCCGCCGACCAGCGGACCGAGCGCGACGGCGAGGCCGCCGATGCCGCCCCACGCGCCGAGCGCGAGACCGCGCCGCTCCGGCGGAACAGCCGCGCTGAGAAGCGTGAGCGTCAGCGGCGTCACGATCGCTCCGCCCACGCCCTGGAGTGCCCGCGCCGCGTTCAGCGCCTCGATCGAGGGCGCGAGCGCGGCGAAAGCCGAGGCCGCCGTGAAGATCGAAAGGCCCAGCACGAACAGCCGCCGCCGGCCGAAGCGGTCGCCGAGTGCGGCGCCGGTCAGTAGGAGGACGGCGAACGTCAGCGTGTACGCGTTGACCGTCCACTCGAGACTCTGCAGCGACGCGTGCAGGTCCTTACGGATGACCGGGATCGCGGTCGTCACGACCAGGTTGTCCAGGGTGACCATGACGAGCGCGACCGACGTGATCACGAATGTCCAGAACGTCTTGGCTCCTACCTTGTCGACCATCTCGTCCTCCTTGTTACTAGTGACTGCTTACTCACTTACGACCCGAAAAAAGGGTCAGCTCTTCATCAGCGCGTCGATGAACTTGGCCGCCCACGGCTCCGAGCCGTCGAGCACGCCCATCGAGGCCATGACGTTGATCAGCATCCCGGCGGCGAAGAACGACACCGCGCGCTCGGGGTCGGCGCCTTTGGACTCGACGAGCCCGACCAGCTCGCCAAAGCCACGGCGGACGACCGCCGCGATCTCCGGGTCGTCGCAGGCCGCGTACGACTGCATCTGTTCCCGGAGCCGGCGCGGGTCATCGGCGATCATCGCCTTGTACGCGGCGCCCATTGCGTGGAGCGCCTCTTCGCCCTCGAGACCCTTCGCAGCGGCGTCGAATCGGCCGTAGGTGTCACCGAAGCACGCCTGGACGACCGCGATGAAGAGCTCCTTCTTCGTGCCGAAGAGCCGGAAGAGGTAGGGCTGCGAGATGCCGGCTGCGCGAGCGATCGCGTCGGTGGAGGCGCCCTCGAAGCCGTGATCGCCGAACTCGGTCAGCGCCGCCTCGAGAACTGCCGCGCGGCGCTCCTCCGCCGACTTTCGTTCTGTCGCTGCAGGGTTCACGCGAAGTAAGTTAGCACTCACTCACAACGGCTGTCAATTCCTCGGCGACACGATCGAGGTCGGAGTCCGTGAGCTTCGAGTGGAAAGGCAGCGCGAGGGCGCGGTCATACGCTCGGTCGGCGCCCGGGAACGAGCCCTGGTCGGCGTACGCGGAGAGGCGATGCAGCGCGTATGTGCCGATCTGGGCCTCGATTCCCTGCGCGCGCAGGCGCGCCAGCACGTCGTCGCGCCGGTCGAGCTGGATCACGTACGCCTGCCAGCCGTGCCGGTCTCCCTCGTCCGCGCGCGGGAGCAGCACCGGCAACCCCGCGAGCCGCTCGTCATAGCCCGCCGCGACCCGCTCTCGCGCAGCCCCCAGCTCCTCCAACCGCCGGAGCTGGGGGATCCCGACCGCGCAGAGGATGTCCGAGAGCCGGTAGTTCGGCGCCGGGGCCGGCAGGTCGGAGCCTCTCCAGCCGTGGTTGCGAAGCTGTCGTAGAGAGTCCGCCAGGCTCGAGTCGTTCGTGGCCACCGCGCCGCCCTCGCCCGTCGTGACGATCTTGCGCGGATGGAACGAGAGACAGCCGACGAACCCGAGGCCTCCGCACGGCCGGTCGCCGCGCCGGGCACCGAGCGCCCCCGCTGCGTCCTCGATCAGCGTCACCGTCGGGAGCTCCTCGACCCGCGCCGGACGCCCGAACAGGTGGACGGCGATGACGGCCTTCGTCCGGCGGCGCACCTCGATCTGCGCCGGATCGATGTTCATCGTCTCCGGGTCGACATCGACGAGCACCGGCTTCAGGCCGGCGAGCGCGACCACATTGGCGGTGGCCGGAAACGTGTAGGCCGGGACGATCACCTCGTCGCCGGGCCGAAGCCCCAGGGCCAGCACGGCGAGGTGCAAAGCGGCAGTCCCCGACGAGGCCGCGACCGCGTGCTCGACCCCACACGCGCCGGCCACGAGGCCCTCGAACTCGATCACCTTCGAGCCCATGGTGAGCTGCCCGGACTCGAGCACCTCGGCAACCGCCTCGGCCTCTTCGCGGCCCGTGTCGGGCCACGCCAGCCTCACGTCGTCGCCGGCTGTCTCTCGCGATACCACGCGATCGTCCGCGCGAGGCCCTCGTCGAGGTCGACCTTCGCCTCGAAGCCGAGCAGCTCGCGCGCCTTGCTCACGTTGGGAATCCGCACCTCGACGTCCACGTAGTGGAGCGGCCGGAAGACGATCTCGCCCGGGCAGGCCGTGAGCCGCTTGACCCGCTCGGCCAGGTCGAGGATGGTCACCGTCGAGCGGTCGTTGCCGACGTGCAGCGTCTGGCCGACGGCCTCGGGCCGCTCGAGACAGAGCAGCAGCGCCTCCACCATGTCGTCCACGTAGCACCAGGCTCGGATCTGCGAGCCGTCGCCGTGGATGGTCAGGTCGCGCCCGGCGAGCGCGTCCTCGACGAACGCGCGAATCGCGCCTCCGCCGATCTGGCCCGGCCCGTAGACGTTGAACGGCCGGACGGTGACGGTGGGCAGGCCGTGCTCGTCGTGGTACGCGTGCGTCATGTGCTCGCCCGCGAGCTTGGAGACGGCGTACGTCCACCGCGCCTCACCGACCGAGCCGGTCGTCGTCACGTGGCCCTCCTCGACGTTGATCGCCTGCTGCCCGAACACCTCGCTGGTCGAGAAGTCCACGAAGCGTTCGAGCGTCTCGCTGGTGGCGAGCGCGGCCTCGAGCGCGTTGGCGGTGCCGAGGACGTTCACGCGCATCGTCCGGACAGGGCTCTCGATCACGGTCGAGACGCCCGCGATCGCCGCCGCGTGGACGATGTGGGTCGCACCTCCGGCGAGCTCGAGCAGCGTCTCCGCGTCGAGGACGTCCGCCTCGTAGAAGTGGAAGTTCGGATGCTCGAGGAGCTCCGTGCCGCTCAGCGCGTCGCGGTGGAGATTGTCGACCGCGACCACGCGGTTGGCGTCGACGAGCAGCCGCGCCAGCGTCGTCCCGATGAATCCGGCGCCGCCGGTGATCAGGATCCGCTTCCCCTCAAGCGCCATGGGCCGAGTCTAACTTCGTGCCGATGGTCGTTTAGGCTCCCCGCGTGGGCAGGCTCGCCCTTGCCGGCGCCGTCGGCGCGCTCGCGCTCGCGGCCCTCGCGAGCGCCGGCAGCTACACGCAGCCGCCCGGCGACTGCTGCCCGCAGTGGTCGCCGAAAGGGACGCAGATCGTCTTCACGACGAGCCGCCCGGACGGCAAGCAGGAGATCGGCGCGGTCGGCGCGGCGGGCGGGCCGGAGCAGCTGATCTCCGGGATCCCGATCGGCGCGCGGTCGCCCGACTGGAAGCACGTCGCCTACACGAAGGGCGGGTCGCTCGCGGTCGCGAACGTCGACGGCACCGGCGAGAAGCTGCTCGCGCCCTCCAACGGCGATTTCGCCTGGGCGCCGAGCTCGTCGCAGCTCGCCTTCGTCGGCACCGGCGGAGCGCTCTACGTGACCGGGGTGGACGGGAACGGCCTGCGGAAGATCGCCGCCGGGCCGGGAACCGGCATGCCGTCGTGGTCGCCGAACGGCGCGCGGATCGCGTACGTGAAGCCGGTGAACAACGGCAACGTCCACGTCGTCAGCGCAGCAGGGGCCGGCGACGCCAAGCTGGCAGGGCCCGCCGGCGCGATCGAGCCCATGTGGGCGCCGGACAGCAAGCGGCTGTCGTTCCTCTACGCGAGCTCGATCGTCGTCGTCCGCCTCGGCGGCGCGACTCGGACGTTCCCGCTGCCGCAGCCGGCGCTGTTCAACAACGGCTGGTTCCCGGACGGCAAGGCGCTGCTCTACGACGCCGAGCCGGTGCTTCCCGCCGGCGTGCCTTCCGTGGAGGTCGGGACGCTCGTGAACGGGCAGTTCTTCCAGGACGCGCTCGTCCGGGTCGACGTCCAGACGGGCAAGCACCGCGTCTTCTCGTTCGGCGACGGTGCCGCGTTCTCGAATGACGGCCGGTTCCTCGCCTTCTCGAGCGGCGGCGAGTGCCGCGACCGGGTCGGCATGTACGTCATGCGGGTGGACGGGTCGGGCCGCAAGCGGCTGACGAACGACTGCTCGATCCGCGGCACCGCGGGACCGGACACGCTGCACGGGACGGCGCAGGCGGACGTCCTGCTCGGGCTCGGCGGGAACGACCGGCTCTACGCCAGCGACCCCGGCTACGTCGGCGACACGCTCGACGGCGGCCCGGGGAACGACGTGCTCGTCGGCGGCTTCCGGCAGGACACGCTGTACGGCGGGCCCGGCGACGACACGCTGTCGGGCGGGCCTTCGGGCGACGCTCTGATGGGCGGCCCGGGACACGATCGGCTGAACGGCCAGGGCGGACGGGACACGATCTACGCGGTCGACGGTCAGCGGGACGTGATCAGCTGCGGCCCGGACCGCGACGTCGTCTACGCCGACAAGACCGACGTCGTGAGATCAGACTGCGAGGTCGTGCACCGGAGCTAGCTTCGGCACGTCCGCGCGGCGGGTCGCGAGCAGGAACAGCACGGCTCCGAGCGTGATCGCGCCCGCGATCGCTGCATAAGCGGCGGCGATTCCCCAGCTCTCGAACATCGGGCCGACCACGATCCGGCCGACCGGGCCGCCGAGCGCCGAGGCAGTCATCACGGCCGTCATCACCTTCGCGCGCAGGGCCTCCGGCGGGCGGGTCGTGATCATCCCCATCGCCGGCGCGTTGACGAGCGGCAGGAAGACGCCGCACGCGAGCATGACTGCGCCGACGGCCTCCCAGGGCAGCGTCGCGACGAGCAGCCAGAGCGGAAGCGCTGCGAGCACCATCGCGCTCCCGGCCAGCTTGAGCGGCGCGAACCGCTCGAGCGCCTTCATCGCCAGGACGCTGCCCGCGAGCGCGCCGATCCCGAAGGCGGCGAAGAGCCAGCCGACGATCTGGACGTCCCTGTGGAAGCGGATGAACGCGAGTGCCGGCAGCGACGTGAACAGCGCGCCGAAAGCGGCGTCGAGGAGGATCACCGTGAGCGTCGCAGGCCCGAGCACGCGGTCGCGGGCGAGAAAGCGCACGCCCGCCAGGAGGCCTCGCGACTCCTCGTCCTGCGGCACGGGCTTTCCGGCACGAACGAGAGTCAGCACGAGAACGAAGGCGACGACGTAGGTGGCTGCGTCGACGATCAGCACGGCAGGCGCTCCGAACGCCGCGACGAACACGCCGCCGAGAGCAGGCCCGACGACGAGCGTGATGTGCGAGACGCCGCCGAACAGGGCCGACGCCTGCGACACGACCTTCTCGTCGGAGCCGAAGAGCTCGGGAATGATCACGCGCTGCGCGGCGAAGTACGGCGCCGAGAACAGCCCGAGGACGAAGACGAGCACGAGCAGGAGCGGGAACGACAGGCCGCCGGCCCAGTGCAGCACGGGGATCAGCACCATCAGCGGGGCGCGCAGCGCGTCGGAGATCAGCATCGTCCGGCGTCCGCCCAGGCGGCTGACGAGCGTGCCGCTGGGGATGCCGAAGATGGCCATCGGCGCGATCTCGACTGCGAGCACATAGCTCATCCGCGAGACGGAGCCGGTCGTGACGAGCACGAACCACGGCAGCGCGACGAACGTCATCTGGATCCCGGTCGTGGAGATCAGCTCGGCGACGAGCAGCGCGACGGTCGAGCGGTTCTTCAGCATCGGGCACGCTCCGCGATCGACCCGGCGATCTCGTCGGCATGCGAGTGGAAGACGAAGTGCCCTTCGCCGTCGAATGCGTGCAGCGTCGCCTGCGGAAGCTCGGCGGCCGCGCGCTCGGCGAATGCGAACGGCGCAGCGGGGTCGTTCCGGCCGTGCCAGATCTCGACCGGCACGTCGACGGTGCGGAGATCGAACGGCCAGGGGCGGCCGTACGCGACCAGGTCGGCGATGATGGCCCGCGTGGAGGCGACCCCGCGCGCGTGATCCGCAAGGTCGGCCCGCAAGTCCTCCGGAGGAGTGGCCTGGACGTAGTCCGCGACAGCCCCGATCTGGGCGCCCTGCGCCGGGCCCTTGAAGAACCACTCCGCCGCTTCCACGGGAGCGTCGAGCCGCTTTTCGATCGCCCGCCGAAACAGGCGCATCCCGCCGGCGACCACCGGCTCCACCGCGCGTGGCGCGCGGGCAGCGAGGAGAAAGGGCGCCCGCCGAGACCACGGCAGCGACTTGCCTGCGTCACCGGCCAGCGCGCCCACTCCTCCACCAACGTGTGCGACCGTGACACGGTCCTGCGCCAGGTGAGCGGTCGCGAGCGCGTATCCCGCGCCGCCGGAGAAGCCGACGACCGCGAAGCGGTCGAGACCGAGCGCGTCGGCGAGCGCGACGAGATCTTCCGCCGTGGCGACGAGCGAAGGAGTTGCCGGCGCGTCGGATTCGAGGTAGCCGGGCCGGTCCGGGGCGACGACCCGCACGCCGGCTCGGAGACCGGCGGCGTCCAGCCATCGCCCTTCGCTGCCCGACGACGGCGTGCCGTGGAGATAAATCCCGGGCACACCTGCGGCGGAGCCGAACTCGCGGTAGTCGATCCGCCTTCCGTCCGGGAGTCGCTCGGTCTGCCGCACGCGCGTGATAATAAAACGTCCGTACGTTTTTGTAAAGTGAAGACGTGCCGAAACGCTCCGAAGAGCACCTCCAGGCGCGCCGTCAGCAGATCCTCGACGGTGCCCGTCGCACGTTCGCGAAGCACGGCTACGAGGGAGCCACGGTCGCGCGCCTCGAGCAGGAGATCGGCCTCTCGCGCGGCGCGATCTTCAACTACTACCCGAACAAGCTCGAGCTCTTCTTCGCGCTCGCAAAGCAGGACGAGGCGCGCATGTTCGAGACCTGGATGGACGGCGGGTTCGAGGCCGTGATGCGCCTGATCGCCGAGGAGAATCCGGACTGGCTCGGCGTGTACCTCGAGAACGGCCGCAGGCTGCGCACCGACGAGGAGTTCCGGAAGCGCTGGGCCTCGCGGAATCCCGATCTCGAGGAGCGCGCCCACGAATGGCTCACGCGACTGCAGGCTCAGGGCGACATCCGCGCCGACCTGCCGTTCGAGGCGATCGGCAGGTTCTTCGGCCTCGTCGTCGACGGGGTCGCGCTGCACACGAGCATGGGCTTCCCCGTGGATGTCGAGCCGATCCTCACTCTCGTCCGGGACGCGATCGCGCCCCGGGACTAGCCTCTTCGGCATGAAGACGGTGCTGTTCGTGGGCGCGGGCCGGCACCAGCGGCGTGCGATCGTGCGCGCGAAGGAGCTCGGGCTGCGGGTTGCGGCCGTCGACCGCAACCCGCACGCGCCCGGGCTGGAGCTTGCCGACGTGGCCGAGGTCGCGGACTTCGGAGCGGCGATCGACGCGGCGCGGCGGCTGCGGCCGGACGGCGTCCTGACGATCGCATCCGACCGGGCCGTGCCGGTGGTCGCGGAGATCGCCGAGGCGTTGGGCCTCCCCGGGATCGGCCGGGAGACCGCAGAGGCTGCGACGAACAAGGCCGTGATGCGGCGCCGGCTCGCGGAGGCTGGAGTCCCCCAGCCGCGATTCGCGGCCCTGACAGAGCCGGCCGAGATCGAGGCGAGCTTTCCTGCCGTCCTGAAGCCGGTCGATTCCGCCGGCCAGCGGGGCCTCTTCCTCGTGCGCTCGCGGGAGGACCTTGCGGCTCGGCTGCCGGAGGCGCTCCAGCATTCGCTCGTCGGCGCAGCGATCGTCGAGCAGTTCGTCGAGGGAACCGAGCTCAACTGCCTCGCCGTCGCGCGAGGCGGCGAGGTGAGCGTGCTGACGCTTTCCGAGCGGCGCCGGCCCGGCGGCGAAGGCTTCGGCGTGTGTCTCGCGCACGTCTTCCCGGCGCCGGTCGCCGGTGAGGTGGCGGCCGAGGCAGAACGGGTCGCAAGCGAGGCGATTCGCGCGATCGGCCTCCGGGACTCCGTGGCGTATCCGCAACTGCTCGTCTCCCCGGACGGCGTGCTCCTGGTCGAGATCGCAGCGCGGGTGCCCGCAGGGCTGATGGACGAGGTGGCGCGGCTCGGGATCGGCGTCGACCTCGTCCACGTCGCGCTCCTGCAGGCACTCGGCGAGCCGGTGCCGGACGAGCTCCTGCAGCCGCGGACGCGTCAGCCGCTTGCGATCCGGTTCCTGACCGCGCAGCCTGGTCCGCTGCCGGTCGGGACCGTCCGGTCGGTCAACGGGGTCGATCGCGCACTCACGTGCGACGGGGTCGTCGCCGCCGACACGTACATCGTCCCGGGCGAGACGATTCGGCCGGCGCGGGTCGACGGGGACAGGCGCGGGTACGTGATCGCGGTCGGCGACACCGCCGACGAAGCGGCCGAGCGCGCCGAGGCTGCCGCGTCCCTGATAGAGGTCGAGGTCGCATGACGGATCCACGCGTCCAGATCGTCGAGCGGGGCTACGACCGGATCGCAGACACGTTCGCCGCCTGGCGTGACGAGATCGAGGGCGATCCGCGGGCCGAGTGGGCCGGAGACCTCTCGTCCCGCCTCCCGGACGGGGCGCGCGTGCTCGAGCTCGGCTGCGGTGCCGGCGCCGCCGAGACGATCGAGCTGGCGCGGCGGTTCCGGCTGACCGGAGTCGACGTCTCCGCAGAGCAGATCAGCCGCGCGCGGGAGCGCGTGCCGGGCGCCGAGTTCGTCCACGCCGACTTCCTCGAGCTCGAGCTGTCCGACGAGTCGTTCGACGCGGAATGCTCGTTCTACGTCTTCAACCACGTCCCCCGCGAGCACCTCGGCCCGCTGATGGTGCGGATCGCGGGCTGGCTGCGGCCGGGCGGGCTCGCGCTCAACGCGTTCGGGGCGAGCGACCTCGAGGGCTGGACCGGCGAGTGGCTCGGTGCGGAGACGTACTTCTCCGGCTACGAGCCGCCCGAGAACCGGCGCCTTGTCGAAGCCGCCGGGCTCACGATTCTCCGCGACGAGGTCGTCGAGTTCGAAGAGCCCGAGGGCCCGGCCCGCTTCCACTGGATCCTGGGGCGGAAGTGAGCTGCGCGTTCGATCTCGAGCACTACCGCGAGCTCGTCGAAGGGGCCCGGCAGGGTGGGTACCGCTTCGCGTTCTTCGACGAGACGCCTCGGGCGGGCGACCTGCTGCTGCGCCACGACGTCGACCTCTCGCTCGAGGCGGCGCTGGCGATGGCCGAGCTCGAGTCCGAGCTCGAAGCGCCGGCGACGTACTTCCTCATGACGGCGAGCGAGTTCTACAACCTCGACGCGCCGTCGGGCGGGGAGGCGATCGAGCGGCTGCGGCGGCTCGGCCACCGCGTCGGGCTCCACGCCGTCTACCCCGACGCTCGTCGCGAGGCGCGCTTCGACCCGGTTGTCGCGTGGCACAACCCGGACGAGGAGTACATGACCGCTCCGGTCGAAGGCGTCGTCAACGCGATGCAGCCGGGCTACTTCGACCCCGAGCACTACCGCTCCGATTCGAACCAGCGCTGGCGCCACGGCTGCCCGCACGAGCAGCTCGCCCGCGGGGACTTCGAGTGGCTCCAGCTTCTGATCCACCCGGAGGTCTGGTTCTACCCGGGCGGGACGATGCGGGAGACGATGCTGTCGATGCTCGACGCGGAGCGCGACCTCCGCCTCGACCGGCTCGAAGCCGACCGCATCGATCTGTCCTGAGCCGCGGCCGGGAAGCCCTCGGGCCCGGTTCGGCAGCGTGACCGTGCGGCTTCTCCAGGGCTACGATGGCCCGCGTGCTGACGTCGGAGAAGCCGCTCGACCGTCGCCTGGACCGCGAGCTGACCGAACGGTTCCTCGGCGACCCGCACGGGCTCGCGCGGGCGGAGCAGGAGGTCGAAGCGAGCGGCCTCGTCGAGCACCTCGAGGCGCAGGCCGAGCACTTCTGGAGCACCGTCCACGGCGAGACTCGCGGGCACCGCTACAACACCGGGCGCGCGACGGGCCGCGACGGGTACGGCGAGGGCCTGCGGCTCTACGCGGTGCTGCGCAAGCTGCAGCCGCGGGTTGCCGTCGAGACCGGGGTCTGCAACGGCGTCTCGACTGCGTTCCTGCTCCTCGCCCTGGACGCGAACGGTGCCGGAGAGCTGCACTCGCTCGACCTGCCCGAGATCGCCGGTGAGGACTACGAGCCCGGCACCTTCTGGGACGGCAAGGGCGGCGCCGTCGTCCCCGCCGGGAAGGAACCGGGCTGGATGGTCCCCGAGCCGCTCCGGGGCCGCTGGCATCTCACTCTCGGCCGCAGCCAGGACGAGCTTCCCGGGATGCTCGACCGCCTCGGGACGATCGACTTCTTCATGCACGACAGCGAGCACTCGGAGGCCTGCATGCGCTTCGAGTTCGAGACCGCGTGGGCGGCGCTGCGCGAGGGAGGCGTGCTGACGGCGGACGACGTCGACGCCAACGCCGCCTTCGCCGACTTCGCCGCCCGCGAGCAGCGCGACCCGGTCCAGCTCGGCCCCAAGCTCGCCCTGATCGTCAAGTGAGGATCACGACCGTCGTCGTGACGGCCTGCGGCGCGCCGGGAACGGCCGCGCTGCTCCGAGCGCTGCGCGAGAACGGCGAGCGCGAGGTGCGGCTCGTCGGCACGGACATGTCCGCGGAGCCGATCGGGCGCCATCTCTGCGACGCGTTCCACCGCGTCCCCGCCGGCTCGGACCCCGCGTTCGCCGAGACCATCCTCCAGATCGCGCGGAGCGAGGGCGCGCGGGCGGTCCTGCCGCAGTCCTCCTTCGACCTCCCCGGCCTCGCGACCGCGAAGACCGTCTTCGCCGTCGAAGGCATCGCCGTGCTCGTCGCCTCGCCCGACGCGGTCGCGCGCTCGAACGACAAGGCCGACACCTACGCGATGCTGGACAGGATCGGCGTCCGTGGGCCCGCCTGGCGCCGCGTGCAGGGGATCGAGGGCGTCACGCAGGCCGCGCACTCGCTCGGCTACCCGGAACGGGAGCTCGCGCTGAAGCCGGTCTTCTCCTCCGGCTCGCGCGGCTTCCGGATCCTCTCCGCCTCGGCCGACCGGCGCGAGCAGTTGCTCACGAACCGCCCCGGCGTCGCCGAGTCGATGCGGCTCGAAGACCTCCTCGCGGCCCTCGGCCCCGGCGACGAGACCGAGCTCCTCGTCATGGAGCTCGCGACCGGCAAGGAGCGGACGATCGACGGCATCGCGGCGAACGGTGAGGTCCTGCTCGGGCACCCGAAGACGCGCGAGGCGATGCGCGCCGGCCTGGCGATGTACTTCGAGACGCTCGACGACCCCGGGCTGATGGAGACCGCCGCCAGGATCGTCAAGGAGCTCGACCTCGACCACTTCTTCAACATCCAGCTCGTCGGCGAGCATGTGATCGAGATCAACCCGCGGATCTCGAC
>Ga0070741_10005426_pt1 | contig 28389 bp, 24 predicted proteins | sample Coa_R1_4_FD_66440 | JGI IMG/M metagenome (GOLD analysis project Ga0070741, IMG submission 66440) | Surface soil microbial communities from Centralia Pennsylvania, which are recovering from an underground coalmine fire - Coalmine... | ecosystem: Environmental > Terrestrial > Soil > Unclassified ... | reverse complement strand
ATTGCCGCGCCTTGCGTGCCGCAACTTCGGCCAAAGCCACCGGGTTGAGATTGCGCACGTCAGGCGAGTTGGCCTTCCGCCATCCGGAGGAATCATCGTCCAGCATGGTGATGGAGATTTCCGAAGAGGTTTGCTGATGAAAACGCGCCAGGCCGCGTGAGTTGAAGAGCCCTTCCACGTACTCGGAGACGGAGAAGATTCCCGCGGTGACCAGCTTCTCGCGCTTTGCGATCCCAACAATCTTGTCCACTCCTTCAGCCCGCTGCAGAGGCCCCACAGCGCGGGTTTCTTCAAACCAGCGGCTGGGGACTGAGTTCAACAGCTCTTTGCCATCGGTCATGGGCAGCAGATCGGGGTTAGGATGCTGGACTTTGCTCAGGCTCTCTGCCGATTGCACCACACGGCGCAGGCTGTCTTCATCCAGTTTGTTGGTCGTGGCGCGCGCTGTGCGGCCATTGAATACCGTACGCACCGAGACCGCATGGTTCTCATCGGCGACGTTCTGATGGATGAAGTTGTTGGCAAAACGCGTCAAAGCGCTATGGCCGCCGGAAATGTAAATCTCGATCTCATCAGCAGAGGAGAACTTCTTGATGCGCTCGAAGATGTTGTGTGATTGTTCTTTCGTTAGCATTTTAGATTTGGCAATTAGCACTTAGCAGTTAGCATTTAGCCCCTAGACGTTCTGGCTAGTATTTACGGTTCGCTGGCCGCGTTCAGCCTCGACCTTAACGATCAAACCGGTCAACATGCGCCGCACTTCGAGCAGCTCTTTAGAAAGCTCTTGATACTGAGGTTGTTTAAGAAATTTGAGATCATTGGCGGGCAAGAGGTGATAATCAAGTTCGCTCGCTGATCCTGACGCGATCTGAAGAAAACGATGAAATTCGCCATTGCCTCGCCGTCCACATCCTTCGGCAATGTTGGCCGCGATCGAGGCGCTGCATCGTCGAATCTGGCTTGTGAGACCATATAACTCTTCTTTCGGAAAAGTGGGGGGCGCCGAATAAACCTTGAGCGTCAATTCGTGGGCTTTCTCCCATACCTTCAAGTCTCTGAAATTTTTCATTCTTCGTCCTCTGACATGGCTTAATGCTAAGTGATTAATTGATTAGCAATTAGCGGTTAACCAGTTAGCATTTAGCCCTAACCGTTTGTGTCCACTATTTAGAGCATCAAGTGTCCAGCCCTCTGGGCTTTCTCCCCAAACTTTCGAAACCTTAATTCTTTAATCTCTTATCCTCTGCGCTGGCTAAATGCTAAGTGCCAAGTGCTAACTGCTAATTCCCTTTATACGCGCTACCAATCTTGACGTTACGAAACCTCGCCGGTGCGGCCCCGTGTCCTGTACCCATAGTCTGCATGGGCTGGCCTTTGCCGCAGTTTGGGGTGCCCCACAGCGTCCATTGGTCGCGGGAGCAGATTGCGTCCATGGAATTCCAGAACTCGGTGGTAATGCCGGAGTAAGAAGGGTTCTTGATCATTGCGCCCAGCTTGCCATGCTTGATCTCCCAGCCGATTTCGCAGCCGAATTGGAAGTTGTAGCGCTTATCGTCAATGGACCAGGAGCGGTTGGTTTGCACGAAGATGCCGTCATCGGTATCGGCAATGAGTTGCTCCAGAGTCAACGGCTTCTCGCCGGGAAGGATGCTGATATTTGTCATGCGGATGATGGGCAGGCGGTTCCAGCCTTCGGCGCGCATGGTGCCGCCGCTGCGGTTGGCTCCGATGGTGTGCGCAGTTTCGCGCGAGGAAAGATATCCGGTGAATTCGCCATTGCTGATAATGGGAGTGCACTGCGCGGCCACGCCCTCGTCGTCGTAGGCGAATGTTCCCAGGCCAGGGCCATGCTGCACGGTGGCATCAGCGACTACGTTGACCAGGTCGGTGCCGTAACGCAGGTTGCGCAGCTTATCGAGGGTGAGGAATGAGGTGCCGGCAAAGTTGGCCTCCATGCCCAGCACGCGGTCGAGCTCGATGGGATGGCCCACGGATTCGTGGATCTGCAATCCAAGCTGTGAGGAATCGAGAATGACAGTCGCCCTTCCCTGCGGACACTGCGCCGCCTGGTGCAGCGCCACCGACTCTTCGCCGATGCGGCGGGCGTTCTCCACCAGCTTCAGCTCGTCAATCAGCTCATAGCCTTTGTTCTGGTATTGGCCGCCGAAGGAGTTGGGATACGAGCGCTTCTGAATCTCGTTTCCCTGAAACGAAAAGGCCGCATAGCCGGCGCCGGTGATGAAGCGCAACTGGTGGATATCGGCTCCTTCGGAAGAATAGAACCACTGGTCGTAACGGCGAAATTGCAGATTGGTTTCAGCTAAAGTTACGCCTGTGACCGAGAGCAGTTCCTTATCAATTTTGAGCAGCAGATCAATGTTCTGGTCAACCGAGATGGTGAAAGGATCGATTTTGTATGCAGCCGTCCAGTCGGCGACGGCTGGCTTCTCCGGCGCCAGGCGAAGCTCGCCGGCCTTCACCCGCGCCGATGCTTCGGCAATAGATACAGCCTGCGCGGCAGCGGCCTCGACGGCTTTACGTTCCAGGGAATCGCTGGCGGCAAATCCCCAGCTTCCGTGGGCGATGACGCGCACCCCGATGCCCAGCGACTCAGAGTCGGAGGCATTACCCACTTTGCCGTTCTTAGTGGAAAGAACGCGGTGGCGTTCGTCTACGATGCGCGCATCAGCATAGGTGGCGCCACGCTGCGCGGCGGTGTCGAGGGCCCAAGCGGCTACGTCTTTCATCATCGGAGATGATAAATGATTGAGGACTTTTGATGCAGCACCGGCTGTCTTGTTCAGCACTCAGCACTCAGCATTCAGCATTCAGCCCCTCAACAAGCCATTAGCACTTAGCCGTTAGCATTTTGGCCCCTAAAAAGCTTCGACAGAAAGAAGGCCTAGGATATCCACCGTTTGGTAGCTATGAACCGCTCTCTAAGGGCTAAATGGCAAGTGCTAAATGCTGCTCAGGCGCTGAATGCTGATTGCTGAGTGCTAAAGCTGTTTTTCAGTTCCATCCTTTGCTCTTCCGCAATGTCGTGATATGGGCGACATGATGGCGTCCGTGCCAGGCATAGCTCCCGAGCACCTGTTCCAGGGGAACAGTCTTGCCCGTGGCGGGGTGGACGTAGGTCCGCTTCCACTCCGGCTCTTTCAGCGACTTCAGCAAATTGACCCAGCGCATGTGCAGTGAATCCAGCAATTGCAGGGAGACCTCAATAGGCATATTGACGTCAGCCAGCAGCGCCCACTTTTGTTCCTCATAGGGCTTGATGGTGGGGTTGTCTTCGGTAAGCGCCAGCTTGAAGCGAACGTAAGCATTCATGTGGCTGTCAGGAAGGTGGTGCACGACCTGGCGCACGGTCCATCCGCCGTCGCGGTAGGCGGTGTTGAGCTGCTGCTCGTCCAGTCCTTTGACAGCATCGCGCAGGCGTTTGGGAGCTTCTTCAACGGCGGCGATCCACTCTTTGCGCTGCTGCTCGCTGATACTGGCGGGAGCTTCGAACTTGCCAATGGGATAACGGGGGTCGGTGGTTTGTGCTTGTGCCATCGGTTCTCCTTCAGGTCAAGTGGGTGAATTTGGAAATAACAGGATTCGAGGCGACTACGACAGGATTCAAATTTTTGTCAGTTTTCCGGCTGCCCCAAAAGATAGTGACAAATTTTGTCATAGTAATGACCTGTCCTTGCTTATTTTCTGGACTCTTCACGCCAACGCTTAGGGCTGCTATTGGCGCAATTCAGTAATTTGTGCACCTGATGACACGTTTATGATCGACACGATGCTTTGTCAACCCCTTCAGGATCAAGCTTTTTAGATATGGCACTATAGTTGCAGATTCACCCTTAGAGGCCGAACAAGTTGCAACACTTTGTCAATCCGGATTCGCAGGAAACTTTAGAAATCAGGGGTGACTCATGGGACGTAAATTCACAGAAACCGAAGTGGCAACATTCAGGCGAGACCTGCTGGACTATGGCCTCGATTGGTGCCAGACCGCCGAGGTCATCAGGGCATTTATTACTAACCACGGCTACGGCGTTTCTACAGAAACCGCCCTGGAAGCCGCCCGCCGAATCGACGGAGCCGGCTGCAATCTCGATTTTGTCCACCAAGAACTTGAGACGTTAGCCTTGGTGATGTAAAGAACAGATTTTTTGAACCTGCCAAACAAACAGGCGGCCCTGTGAGACCGCCTGTCCCTTCTGTTGAAAACTTAAGCCACTAGCCACTAGCTTCCAGCTGTTATTGGATTATTAAGAACTCGGAAATCAACTCTGCAAGAAACCAATACTCGAAGGCATTGCGATGTCCTCGTAATTTGTAAGGCTTTGCCGTTCTTTACGGGCGCAAATAAAACAGGCGGTCTTTGAGACCGCCTGTTTTGGCTGAATGCTGAATGCCGATTGCTGAATGCTTCTTTATGTTCCTTCTGACCAGCTTGCCAGGTATTCTTCCTGCTCAGGCGTGAGACGGTCGATCTTCATGCCCATGGATTCGAGCTTCAGCTTGGCCACACGCTTATCGAGTTCTTCCGGAACTGGGAAGACCTTGTGTTCCAGGCTCTTGTGGTTCTTCACCAAATACTCTACAGAGAGGGCCTGGTTGGCAAAGCTCATATCCATCACTGAAGCGGGATGACCTTCGGCGGCGGCGAGGTTGATGAGGCGGCCTTCGCCCAGCAAATAAATCTTGCGGCCGTCTTTCAAAGAATACTCATCCACGAACTCGCGGGTGGCGCGCTTGGAAGAGGCCATCTTCTCCAGCGTGGGAATATCGATTTCCACGTTGAAGTGGCCGGAGTTGGCCACAATGGCGCCATCTTTCATCTGCTCAAAGTGTTCTTTGCCGATAACGCTCTTGTTGCCGGTGACGGTGACAAAAATATCGCCGATCTTGGCCGCCTCGCTCATAGACATAACGCGGTTACCGTCAAGCACGGCTTCAATGGCGCGGGTGGGATTGATTTCAGTGACAATCACATCGGCTCCCATGCCCCTGGCGCGTGAAGCCAGCCCTTTGCCGCACCATCCGTAACCGGCGACCACGAACTTGGAGCCGGCAATCAGGGTATTGGTGCAGCGGATCACACCGTCAATGGTGCTCTGGCCGGTGCCGTAGCGGTTATCGAACATGTGCTTGGTATCGGCGTCGTTGACCGCGATAATGGGATACTTCAACACTCCATCTTTTGCCATGGCGCGCAGGCGAATCACACCCGTGGTGGTCTCTTCCGTGCCGGCGATGATTCCTGTAACGGCATCCTGCCGCTTGGTAAGCGCAATCGTTACCAGGTCGGCGCCGTCATCCATGGTGATGTGCGGCTTGTGATCGAGCGCCGCCAGAATGTGGTTGTAATAGGTATCGTTGTCTTCGCCTTTGATAGCGAAGACGGAAATGTTGTAGTCGCGGACCAATGAAGCCGCCACATCATCCTGCGTGGAAAGCGGGTTGGAGGCGCACAAGACCACATCAGCGCCGCCGTCGCGCAATGTGATCGCCAGATTGGCGGTCTCTGTCGTAACGTGCAGGCAGGCGGAGATGCGCATGCCTTTCAACGGTTCGTTCTTGATGAAATCTTTACGGATGCTCTGCAGCACCTTCATGGATTGATTGGCCCACTCGATGCGTTTCTTCCCCTGGTCGGCCAGATCCAGATTCTTTACATCGCTCTTTACTTGCGTCACAGTCCCAGTTGCCATAATGTGATTGGTTTCCTTCTTCCTAGCTTTTGTGCTGACTTTTGCAGGCATAGTGAATCGTCTTATTGTAACCGCTCTGGGGGTGGAAAATTCAGAAGTTACGCTTCTATTTACCGCAATTTCATGATCGCCACAGTTCTTTTAATTTACGATTTTCGGGCGAAGCAGCAACGGGCCAGTGATCAAACTTTCTCTGGCCCGTCGCAGTCAATCTAGTTACTTTGCGGCAGTTACGTGGTTGCCGGCTTTCAAGCCGGCCTGCTCGCGCAGGGCAGCAGCTTTGTCGGTGGCTTCCCAGGTGAAGTCTTTATCGTTGCGGCCGAAGTGCCCGTATGCGGCCGTCTTACGATAGATCGGACGACGCAGTTTCAGCGACTCGATAATCCCCTTGGGAGTGAGCTGGAAATTCTTCCGGACAAGCTCTTCTATCTTCTCTTGCGGAACCGAACCGGTGCCGAAAGTATCCACCAGAACACCTACAGGCTCAGCCACACCAATTGCGTAAGCAAGCTGCACTTCGCAGCGCTCGGCTAATCCAGCAGCAACTACATTCTTGGCGATGTAGCGCGCCATGTAGGCCGCGGAGCGGTCAACCTTTGTCGGGTCTTTGCCGCTGAAGGCGCCGCCGCCGTGACGTCCCATGCCGCCGTAGGTGTCGACGATGATCTTGCGTCCGGTCAGGCCGGTGTCGCCCATCGGACCACCGACAACGAAGCGTCCGGTGGGATTGATGTGGTACTTGGTGTCTTCGTCGAGGAACTTGGCGGGAATCGAAGCTTGGATCACATGCTGCAGGATGTCTGCATGCAGCTTCTTATTGTCTACATGCTCGGAGTGCTGCGTCGAGACCACGACAGCATCAACGCGCACAGGTTTGCGGTTCTCATCATATTCAACTGTTACTTGGGATTTGCCATCAGGACGGAGGTAATCGAGTTTGCCGCTCTTGCGCATCTCGGTGAGTTTCATGGTCAGCTTGTGGGCCAGCGAGATGGGCGTGGGCATGTAATCTTCGTTCTCGTTACAGGCGTAGCCGAACATCATGCCCTGATCGCCGGCGCCGCCGGTGTCTACTCCCATGGCAATGTCAGGCGACTGCGCGTGAATGGAGCTGATGACCGAGCAGGTGTTGGAATCGAAACCGTAAGAAGCGTCGGTATAGCCCACCGAGGTCACGGTGCCGCGTACGATGGAGGGGAAATCCACGTAAGCTTCCGTGGTGATTTCGCCGGCTATGATCACCACGCCGGTGGTGGTCAGGGTTTCGCAGGCAACACGACTGTAAGGGTCTTTTTCCAGACAGGCATCGAGGATTGCGTCGGAAATCTGGTCGGCAATCTTGTCAGGATGCCCTTCCGTCACCGATTCTGAAGTAAATAAATAACGTTTTTTGGAGGCCAAAATTGTAGCTCCTTTTATGAATTGAGAACACAAAGCGGGCTCATGAGGACCGCAGAAGAGAGTGTCTCGAACCTTCATAAGTTAGCACTCTGCAAGAACTTAGGGCAACAATTTGCAGCAAAAAGCGCCGTCTTTGCGTTAAACGGGCAGGATTCAACATCGAGCGGGGGGGTGAAAACAGTTGCCAGTAGCCGGTTGCCAGTTGCCAGTAATTAACTGCTAACTATTCGCAGATTGGTGACTGGGTGTTCTACTTCAGTACGTGGCTCTCCATAAGCGGAAATTACCCGAAACTAGCTGTTCCCAAACAAACTGGCAACCGGCAACTGGCTACTGGCAACTGCTTAGTGCTGGAGGCCGCGAGGATTAAAAGTCAGCGTCTTAACCTCTCCCGTTTGGCCGAAGATTGGGATAGCGACCCCGTTATGGGCGACTTCAATGCCGCCGGCGTTGCCGGTCCTGAGCACCAGCTCCTGGCGGGCATGGATCGTGCGCTCCTGGCCGGCGGGAATGACGATATCCATCACCTGCTTGCCGTCAGAGGTAACCCCTACCCAGCTATCCTCTTTCGCCTGGATCTTTACGGTGAAAGGCCCTGCCTTGGCGGAAGTTGGAGGGGTTTTCGGAGTCGTGGAGGTATCGGAAGCGGATGGAGCTAAATCTGGTGCGGCTGAAGGTGGCGCCCCCTGCGGACTGCTGCTTGCCTGTGGCGGATTGCCCTTAACAGAGATGGTGTTATCCGTCGCCGGCTGAGTAGCTTGAGGCTGTTCGGCGCCCTGAGCTCGCTGATTGTTCTTCCAGTAGAACCAGCCAACAAACCCGCCCACCAGCAGAGATGCTGCCAGCAGAGCCCACAGGCGGCTGCGGCGACGCAAAGCTTCGTCACTGGGCATGGCTGGGGGCTTCACCCATGACGTGGGGGGCGGCTGCAGGGCTGCGGGCTGATCGTAGTTGGCCGAAGCAGCCAGGAAGTCATTTACTACCTGCTCCTCATCCAAGCCAAGATATTTGGCGTAGGCACGAACGAAGCCCTTATTAAAAATGCCGCCGGGAAGCTGGTCAAACTGCTCCTGCTCGAGCGCGACCAGGTTGCGCTTGCCAATTTTGGTGGATTCGGCAATCTCTTCCAGCTTGATGCCGCGCATTTCGCGCTCGCGCCGCATACGTTCGCCGAAAGATGTGGCAGTGCTTCTGGATGCCTGCGGATCCTGTGCTTGTTCCGTCATTGGTTTAACCAATATGCCTGACAGCGGACGACGCGGCGCAACTGCACCTAAAAAAGCTACTCCAGAACACGGGAAGATTGCGCTCATCATAGGTACGCCACAAGTTGCTGTCAACTGAAAAGCGGCAGAAAAGCAGCATTCACCACTCAGCAACTCAGCATTCAGTCCCTAAACAAGCATTTAGCATTGGCCGTTAGCATTTTGGCCCCCCTAAACGCTTTGGAACCAAGGTAAGGGGAGCCGAGGGTTTTATCATTCCAGGCGCTATAAATGCACTCTAGGGGGCTAAATGCCAAGCCAAGTGCTTGCTTTTTGCTGATTACTGAAGTGCTGACTGTTGTCTCACTTACTTAAGGTGAAAACCGGGCTAATGCCTTATATTCATCCTGTAACCTTGTTCTTGCCCAAGGGATTTGTGACCGCATATAATACGCGCCACGTGGCAGTGTGCCCCCCTAAGCCACGAGGAAATCCATTTCGATGAGCGAGGCCCCAGAAGATCGCCGTCAACTCCCTGAGTTGAACATCTTTCATGATGTGGCGAAGGCACTGACATCCAGTCTGAACCTGGATTCGGTGCTGCAAACCATTATGGAAAAGATGGCGGAATACTTTCGTCCGGACACTTGGTCGCTGCTCATGGTGGATGAGACGACCGATGAGCTCTACTTTGCCATCGCCGTGGGAGACGCATCGGATTCGCTCAAATCAGTCCGCCTGAAGATGGGGGAAGGCATTGCTGGATGGGTGGCCAAGCACGGCGAACAACTCATCGTGCCCGACGTCTACACCGACCCGCGCTTCGCCAAGCGCATTGACGATATGACCAAGCAGCGCACCAGTTCCATGATCTGCGTTCCCCTGCGGGCCAAGCACCGTACCCTGGGCGTGATCCAGCTCATCAACTGCGTGCTCGATAACTTCGGCGACCGCGAACTCTTTTTCCTGCAGGCCATCTGCGATTATGCAGCCATTGCCATTGAAAATGCGCGCTCGGTGGAGCGCATCCAGGAGCTGACCATCACCGATGACTGTACCGGCCTCTACAACGCGCGCCATTTATATAAGACGCTGGAGTCCGAGGTTTACCGCTCGGCGCGCTTCGGCCATGAGTTCAGCGTGATCTTTATTGATCTCGACCACTTCAAGAATGTCAATGACACACACGGACACCTGGTCGGGTCCAAACTCCTGGCCGAGATTGGATATTTCATCAAGTCTCACCTTCGCCTCATTGATTACGCCTTCCGCTATGGCGGCGATGAGTTCGTGATCCTATTACCGCAAACCAGCAAAGAAGCCGCGTTGATCGTTGCCCGGCGGCTGCTGGATTCCATGCGCGAGAGCGAATTCCTCAAAGCCGAAAACTTGAACCTGAACGTCCGTGCCAGCCTGGGACTGGCCACCTACCCCGACGACGCCAAGAGCGCCCATGAGATCATCCGCCAGGCCGATGAGATGATGTATACCGTCAAAAATTCCACCCGCGATAATATCGCTGTGGCGCAGCAGGGATTGCTGAAGTAACAAGTAGCCATCGGCAGTCAGAAGATAGCATTCAGCATTCAGCACTCAGCCCCTAAACAAGCACTTAGCAGTTAGCATTTGGCATTGGTAATTATCCCTTGACATCAAGTAGTCGCATATATGACAGTAAGCTACGTGACAGGGCGGCTATTTATTGCTAGATGGCTTTTTCTTCCTCTTCAAGTCCGCAATCGAGCCCGCCTCTGGAAGTTTTTTGTCTGGGGGCGGGACAGTGAGCTTTAACTCCATTTGCCTTGCATTGGCCATTCGCTGGAAGGCCCGCATTACTTCAAGATTGAGCGGTAGTTCGCACCGTCTCTTTTTCTCCAACATTTCTTGAATTGTGACTATCTCAATTTTGTTGAAGGTGCGGCCAGTCATCGGATGAACGTATGGGCCAGCAGCTTTGGCCTCTATTCGCATATTGCGCGATGGCTCCTCAAGGGTAATCATTACTCCTACGGCTGCGCTCTCGCGCTGCATGTCGCCAGAAAGTTTTGCGATGTCGCCACGTTGGACACCACCCGATTTCACCTGAAAAATCATTTTCGATGTTTCAGTCGGTTGTGAATAAAAGTAGGCAATCCCATCAATGCCACGATCAGCGGTTTTCTTTTCATGAACGATTGCGGCATTGTTTGTGTAAGTCAAAACCGCCCACTTTTCAAATTCCTTACGAAGCTTATCGCCCGTTCGTTTCGTTGCCAGAGCGCGGGCGGATTCCATGTCCTTAGGGATGCCATCTAAAAATATTTCCAGTTCTGGCCATTCTTGATGCAGGCGAAAAAGGATGACTCCGATAGCCTGATAGGTGATGTCTATTCCAATCCATTCACGCTCTCTGCGCTGGCCGACAACTACGGATGTGCCGCACCCGCAATAGGCGTCCAGTATGACATCGCCAGGATTAGTTGTGGCGTCAATAATGCGAGCCAGTAAACGCTCTGGCTTTTGCGTGGGAAAAATTTGTTTTATCGGTGGTACACGTTTGATATTCCACACGTCGTCACGCGGTACACCTTCTGACTCTTCCTCCGCCATTTTAGACGGCACTCGTCGCCCGCTCGCATCGTGTCCGGAGATGATTCTGGCACTCCCAAATCTTTTTAGAGTGGATGCGGCTCTGGACATAAAAAGCTGATTAAACACGCGCTCCTTCGCATCACTCTTTGCATAAAACAAAATTACATCATGATTGCTAACAAACTGTTTTTGCCGCGTGGCCCACTTCCGATAATGCCAGATGAGTTCATTCTTGAAATTCTTAAAATCTCCCGCATCATGGCAGAAAATAGCATCGCATACCAGCTTTATGTAATGGCTTGCTGTGGGATCGCAATGCACGAAAAAACTACCCGTAGGTTTCAGCACACGATTAATTTCCGTGAGACGCTGAGTAAGACTCACTAGGTAAGCCAGGAGCGGCCCTTCTGTGAGTACATCTCGAAGCCCCCTGATGAGCGCCACAGATTTTTCAGAAAACCTGTGCCCTTGATTGGCGACGATTTCAGCATATCCAGTGCTGGCTTCCGTCTCCCAACTCCAAGTATCTTTATACATCCCAGATTGTGCGCGGTCTTCTTCTCCCGGTTGGTTATAAATCTGATTGTAAGAACGTTTTGAATTGAACGGTGGATCAATGTAGCAGAGATCAACAGTCTCGTCATCTATCTTCTCGCGCAACACTTCAAGATTGTCGCCGTAATACAACTTGTTCATGTTGGTAAGTGTGAATACATTTGCTCTCGATGGAAAGAGAAATCGGTTCGATGGAACAAAGATCGTAAACGGGATGGAACAAAAATGGTAAACTGGCTTTAATGACTCGCGACACGGAAAACAATCAGTCAAATGCGAAGAAAGAACTGAAACCATCGGAAGAAGTTGCTAAGAAGATGCAGCCGATTTCACGGCAGGATTTCCATAACATATTGCAGAGAGCAACTAAACCGCTCTCTCGCAAACGCGCTGCAAAATCGAAGTGAAAATTAAGTTCCCCTGATCTCTCCGGTTGTACCTGAAGGAATATTCATCCAAGTAGGTTTGCAGATATTTCCTGCTTACGGAATGATAGACCCCGCTAACGCCGCGTTTTACCAGACTCCAAAAACCTTCGATTGTATTTGTGTGAATGTCTCCCATGACATAAACGCCAGCACTGTGATTGATGCGCTTGTGCGTATATCCCTGCTTATCCAGTCCGTTGTACGAAAAATATTCATCCGTGAAAATCGTACTCTCCGGCAGGATGCGCTCTTTCGCAATCCCGTGCAATGTTTGGCGAGTAGCATCCGTGGCGACGGTTGCAATAACTCTTCCTTTTCCGGTTGCTACGCTGGTTTTACCTTTGCGCTCGACTACTCCCACAACACAAGTCTTGCTGGAATCGTGACGTGATGGCCTACCCCTTTTATTTCCTCTTTTGCGGCGTGCTCCAAAATAACTTTCGTCCATTTCTACGGACTGGCTATCCAGTTTCAAATCAGGCTCATTCAGTAAGGAACGGATTTGTTTGAACATACGCCACGCGGTTTTGTAGGTGACGCCAGTCTCGCGCTGAATCTGCTTTGCAGAAATTCCGCAACGGGTAGACCCCATGAGGTACATGGCATAAAACCAGAGACGCAAGGATGTGCTGCTTTTCTCGAAGATTGTTCCAGCCATCGGGGATACCATGCTACCGCAATAGTCACAAGCATAGGCAGGACGGCCCGTGACGCGATGGTGCTTGCGCTCCTTCTGGCACTTTTCACAGTAGGTGATTCCATTGGGAAAGCGTTGCTCTTTGAGAAACTCAAGACAGGAATCGTCATCTGGAAATTGGCTGTTAAAATCATTGACCGTGTACCGCAAGTGTTGAGGGATTGTTTGTCTCCGGTTCATAGACAAACATTTTGCCATTTCTTCTACTTGAAGTCAAGGGATAATTACCTTGGCATTTAGCCCTTGAGCATTTATGTGAAATAACCGCGGAGACGCAGAGGAAATTGCAATCACAAGCTATTGAATATTTTTTCGTTTGATCCATAGACGTCGACCATTAGGTTCAGGACTAACTCTGTTCGCGTATGTTGAGCGATGGTCTCTAGGGGCCAAATGCTAATTGCCAAGTGCTAAGTGCTTAGGGGCTGAGTGCTGAGTGCTACCCCTGAATGCTATTTTGGTCTCGACTGCAGCGCCGGCGTTTCGTCAGTCCCAGTGGGCGTGGCCTTGGGCTGCACCGGAATCCACGCCGAAGGATTTTCCGGGGCGGTGGGGTCAACCCCGAAATCCCAGACAAATAGATTCATCTCTTTTTCTCCCAGCATCTCGGCGATGGCATACTCACCGGGTTTGAGCGGGAGAGTGGGAGTTACCTTGACCCACTCGCTGGTAACCGGCTCTACTTGCGCGGCCACCCAGTTTTCCTGTTGGCTCATCTTGCCGTAGAACATGATCTTCAGGTTTCCAATGACGCGCGAATCTTTCTTTTTTTCCAGGCGCACAATGCGGAAGCGCTGGGCCAGCGCCAAGGGTTTTTGTTTAGCTGCGTCTGGTTTGCCGGAATCTTTGCCGGAGTCACTGTTCGAATCCGGAGTCGTGTCGTCAGCGGCCTCGCCCTCATTGATATCCACGTAGATGACCGGCTGCACCGAGTGCGCCTGAACGCGGCTTCTTGCTCCTTTGATCTCGATGGTCTGACTGGATGAGAGCGAAATGGGATTGATGGCGGCGCGCAGAATATTGCGTCCCATATTTTTGTGGATCTCGCCGCCGCTCTGCACCAGCTCGATGAGTTCCGGCTTATTCTGGAAGACATCAAGCATGTAGATGCCGCCACCATCGGGCAGCTTCAATCCCGGGGCAACAAGGGGCGTTTTGGCTTCTTGGGCCTTGCGCTCAGCTTCGTCTTCTGCAGCGGTCCGCTTCTCTTCCTCGGCGGTTCCGGCCTCCAGGTCTTTCTCATACTTTTCCGTCGCCGGCCAATCGACCAAAGAAGTAGGCAGTTCCTCCCACTCATATCGTTCGGCGCTGAAGTAACGCACGCGGTCTCCCTTCAGCTCCCAGCGCTGGGCCGACTGATAACTGCCGTCCTTGAGGATCAGACGTTTACTCCGCCCTTGGCCATGAAGAGTTGGCACAAACAATACAGCCCCAAGCAACAGGACGAACAGCGCTATGCGGGATGCAAAACTCAAAAGACGCATGGATATACAAATCATAACGCCGAAAACGACAGCCTTGTTATGTATCTGTTTAGATGCGTGATGAGCCGACCTTCATAGGCGAATTGGTGGCTGAACTGGATATAAATTCGACGTCTCGCCATATAATTTGCCTCATGCCCCGCTACACCGCGGCTCAGTTGCGTAAGCTATGGAAGCCTCGCCTTGCTCAGCATGGTTTCAATTGCGGCTCGTATTTTTGTCGTGAGGCTGGCAATTTTCAGCAGGTTATCGGGTTCCAACGCAATCTGCACAATCCCACGATTAGAGTGAATCTTCAGGTCCTGCTGCGCGATGAATTCCTGAACCCTCCGGCAAACTTTGTCATGCTCTCAGGCGCGCTAACGCGCGATCAGGCTTTGTTTGGGCGGGACTTCTGGTGGGAAGAAGATGAAGTGAGCAACAGCGTTGAATGTGCGGTTCACTACGCGATCCCGTTTCTTGAGTATTATTCAAACTCTGCAAACTTGATCCCATTGTTTGAACGCGGAGTTGAAAAAAAGTGCCAGATTGCCGCCTTAGTCAATCCGCCATCTCCTCCAGCATTGTTAAAAAAGCAACTGCCTGGCGCCCTTGAGAATCTACCGGCCCGCGTGCCACCCATTCATTTCCACGTGCTGAGTCTGCTCTATTACTACGATGGAAGAATCGGTGAGTCGTGCAAAAACGCCAACAGATATCTGGAAACTCTGGGCCAGACCCGGTTCGGAGGAGAGCCGGAACGCACTTTGCGACAACTCGCAGCAATGGGGTGCGCAGAATCTATTCGCAAATTTCACTAATCTCTTTGTGTGCGAATCGAAATTTTGTATAATTACTCGTGCACCCCTATTGGCGCCAGGCCAAACCTAAAATTCTTAGGGGCACAATATCCTCTGAAAGCAGTTCTTGGTTCTCAGTTCTCGGTTCTCAGATTACATACAAATTCTTTAAAGTGAGGTCAGAATGTCTGCAAAGTACATCTTTGTAACCGGCGGGGTTGTGTCTTCATTGGGCAAGGGGCTGGCGGCGGCATCCATCGGATGCCTGATGGAAAGCCGTGGTCTCAAGGTCAACCTGCAGAAGTTTGACCCTTATCTCAATGTTGACCCGGGCACCATGTCTCCGTTTCAGCATGGCGAGGTTTTCGTTACCGATGACGGCGCCGAGACCGACCTTGACCTTGGCCACTACGAGCGCTTCACCCACGCCAAGCTCACCCGCGACAATAACTGGACCACCGGCCGCATCTACGAACAAATTATCGCCAAAGAGCGCCGCGGCGACTACCTGGGCAAAACCGTGCAGGTGATTCCGCACGTCACCAACGAGATCAAGGCCGCAATGAAGAAAATCTCGCAGGATGTTGACGTGGCCATCATCGAAATTGGCGGCACGGTGGGGGACATTGAGTCGCTGCCATTTATCGAAGCCATCCGCCAGATGCGCCAGGAGCTGGGCCGCGATAATACTCTTTTTGTGCATGTGACTTTGGTGCCCTGGATCGGGGCTGCCGGTGAATTGAAGACCAAGCCCACGCAGCACTCCGTGAAAGAGCTGCTGAGCGTAGGAATTCAGCCCGACATCCTGCTCTGCCGCACTGACCGTTTTCTTTCCAAAGACATCAAGTCCAAGATCGCCCTGTTCTGCAACGTGGAAGAAGACGCGGTCATCACCGCCAAAGATGTGGCATCAATTTACGAGGTGCCTTTGGTCTTCGCCAAGGAGCAGGTAGATACTCTGGCGCTCAAATATCTCCGCCTGAATGCTCCCGAGCGCAATTTGAGCAAGTGGGAAGAGTTGATCCATCGTGTCTACAATCCAAAGGACGAAGTCTCGATCGGCATCGTCGGCAAGTACGTGGAATATGAGGACTCCTACAAATCGTTGAAAGAAGCCCTGGTCCACGGCGCGTTGGCGCACAATCTCAAGTTGAATGTGACTTGGGTGGAAGCCGAAGGCCTGGAGACAGAAGGCCGCGAGTACGAAGCGCAGATCGAAGAATACGATGGCCTGCTGGTTCCCGGCGGCTTTGGCAAGCGCGGCATCGCGGGAATGCTGAATGCGATCCGTTATGCGCGGGAAAACAAAATTCCCTATTTCGGAATTTGCCTGGGCATGCAGACAGCGTGCATCGAATATGCCCGCAATGTTTGTGGACTGGAATCGGCCGACTCCAGCGAATTTGACCCGGCCACCCCGCATCGGGTGATCTATAAATTGCGAGAGTTGCGCGGAATTGACGAACTCGGCGGCACCATGCGATTGGGAGCGTGGGCGTGCAAACTCGAGCCCGGCTCGCTTGCCCATAAAGCTTATGGCGAGCTGGAGATCAGCGAGCGCCACCGGCATCGCTATGAATTTAACCGCGAGTATGAAGCCATCCTGACCGGAGCGGGACTGCGCATTACCGGATCGACTCCCGATGGAACGTATGTTGAGATTGTCGAAATCCCCGGCCATCCGCATTTTCTGGGATGCCAGTTCCATCCTGAATTCAAGTCGAAGCCGCTGGAGCCTCATCCGCTGTTCACCGCTTTCATTAAGGCTTCCTATGAGAACGGAAGTGAACGCCGATCGAAGAAGCTCTCGGCGGAACTGGAGCAGTTCCATCGGCCGGAGAAATTGGCAAAAAAATAACCACAAAGGGCACGAGGGTAGACGAAGGAACACAGAGGAAACAAGATCAGGGAGAAATAAAATCAACTCTGCTGCTTTAGCCTTTAGCTAAGGGCTAAGAGCTAAAAGCTAATGGCTTCTTCTTTCAAAATCGGCAAAGTCGAGATTGGCGGCGCTTCCCTGTTCCTGGTCGCCGGGCCGTGCGTCATCGAGAGCGAGGCGCATGCCATCAAGATGGCGGAGTGCTGCAACGGCGTCAGCCGCGCTTTACGGCTTCCTTACATCTTCAAGGCCTCATATGACAAGGCCAACCGCACGTCGCTCAAGAGCTATCGCGGACTGGGTCTTACGGCAGGTCTGCGCATCCTGAAGAAAATCAAAGACACGGTAAGAATTCCTGTGCTCACCGACGTGCACGAGGCGGTAGACGTGCAGCGCGTGGCTGAAGTTGCAGACATTCTTCAAATTCCCGCTTTCCTTTGCCGCCAGACTGATCTGATTGTGGCTGCGGCCAAATCAGGCTGTGCGGTCAACATCAAGAAGGGCCAGTTCGTCTCCCCGTGGGACATGCGCCACGCGGTGGAAAAGTGTCGCGACGCAGGATGCGACCGCGTCTTCGTCACCGAACGCGGGGCATCGTTCGGTTACAACAACCTGGTGGTGGATATGCGCTCGCTGCCCATGATGCGCGAGTTCGCTCCCGTAGTTTTCGACGCGACCCACTCGGTACAGCTGCCTTCAGCGGGAGAAAATGGAAAAGCAGTTTCCGGCGGCCAGCCGCAATTCATCCCCGTGCTCGCGCGGGCCGCGGTAGCGGCGGGCGTGGATGGAATTTTTATGGAAGTACACGATGACCCGAAAAATGCCAAGTCTGACGGAGCAAATGCTCTGGACCTGAAAAAGCTACGCGGCGTCTTGCAGGAATTGGTTGCGGTAAGGAAGGCTGTTACTCAGTCGAGCCGCAGCTAGATACCGGCCGTTCTCAAGCCTGCTTCACCCGTCGCCAGAACCCTTCATAATCTACGACCAAGCCCTGGTCATCTACTGAGATTTGCGCGACGAAAGCCCCTCCGCGACTTGAGTAGCGGTATTGCCGGTCTGAGATGCGAAGATACTCTTGCGCAAGCGGCTGAAGTTTCAGATCGGGAAATTGCACCCATGCTGCGGTAATCTCTCCGCTCGCTTCCCCGACTTTCAGATGCAGCCGGCGAATGGGCAGGGTGTTGGTAGAGGGCGACCAGCCCAAATCGATATCGACGGAACCACTCACCGCCTGGTTCAGGACACCGTTCTCGTACCAGATTCCATCCTCTGCCATGATTTGCAGCGTGCGCTCCTCGCCTGCCTCACGGACCGCGATGCTGGCCTTTCGAGTGCGCCATGCGCCATCGCAGACCACCTCGTACCTTGCCTCGGCGGGAGCGGCCTGCTCAGGGCCGCGATCGCTGAGCGTAATGATTGTGCCGCGTAATATCCATTCGTCTTTTCCTTGCAGCAGTTCGAATCGTTCCAGGCCGATGCCTTTGCTCCATTGCCAAAGTCCGGTGCGAACAAGTTGAAAATCTAATGTCATAGTAGGCCAGATGCGGGGCACAAAAATGCTAACATCCTAGCGGGGCAAGCACCGAGGTCAATGCACCTGCATCGCGGTCTATCTATTTCGCTATTTCTGGTATTGGGTATTGGCCTGTTGCCTGCGCAAACGGCAACAGCTAGCACGACTATTTTTAAGCCCCTGGAGCACTGGCGGCAAGCGGTCTTAGAAGGAAACTCAGCCGCCCTGCAAGGCCTGTATTCCACACACCCGCCCGCGGCCATCAGCAACCCCGGCAACCAAAACCTGGCACTCGATGAAGAAATCCGTTTTTGGAAAGATCACAAAGAAGCCACGCTTAGCAGCCTTACCTTTGACGATTTGGATATCAAACCAGGAGAAAACGGTGCCAGGCAAGTCATCTTTCAGGCAGTAATGACTTTACAGCCTTCCTCAGGGCCGGCGCGCACCTGGTATGTTCGGGTAGCGCAATTCTGGCAAAAGCAGAAAACCACTTGGCGTATCGTGAAGATTTTCCGTGGGGACATGAGCCGGCTGGAACAGCCCATGCATATGCATATGATGCACCACCATAATGTTTATCCCGCCGATGCCAACGCGCATGCCGAATTGAGCCAGGCACTGGCAGAGGCCGCCCAGCAGGGAAAACGCGTGCTGGTGGTCTTTGGGGCCATCTGGTCTTACGACTGCCAGGTGCTCGATCTTGCCTTCCAACGCGCTGACATTCATCCGCTGATTGAGAAATACTACGTGTTGCTGCACGTTGATACCGGAAGCGCAGACAAGAACGTTGATCTCGCCGAACGCTTCCAGGTGCCGCTGGAAAAAGGCATTCCCGCCTTGGCCGTGCTCGACAGCGATGGCAAACTGCTGTTCAGCCAACAAAATGGAGAATTCAAGTCCGCGCGCGATCTGGCTCCCGAAGATTTACAAGCATTCCTGGAAAAATGGAAAAAGACGAAAGAGTAATTCTTTAACCACAAAGGACACCAAGGATACGGCACAAGGACGCCACAAAGACACGAAGATAATTGGGTCCATCACGATTGAATAGAATGTATCTGCTGGAACAACTGCTCTCGCTCTTGGTCTTCTGATAACATCCTCTTTTCCGCATGAGTGCTTTTCGAATGAAGGCCGCTGAGAAGAAATCGCATATTGGCGAAAACGTCGTCCGTATTGAGGCTGAGGCTTTGCGCGAGCTGGCAGCGCGCATCCGGGGACCGATGGCGGCGGATTTCGAGCGCGCCCTTGATCTTTTGCATGCCTGCAAAGGACGCGTCGTCGTCACCGGCATGGGCAAAAGCGGCATCATCGGGCGCAAGATAGCGGCCACGCTTAGCTCCACGGGCACGCCGGCGCTGTTTCTGCATCCTGCCGAGGCCGTGCACGGCGATCTGGGCGTGCTCGTCCGCGGAGACATCGTTATCGCCCTCTCTTCCAGCGGCGAGACGGAAGAGATCCTGCGTCTTCTGGTCACCATCAAGCGATTGGGAATCCAGCTCATCTCAGTCACAGGCGATAAGCTCCACAATGGCGCTAAAACGTCGGCGTCCAAAAACAATGGTAAGAAAATCTCGACCCTGGCCGTCGCCGCCGACGTAGCCCTCGACTGCTCTGTGGATAAAGAAGCCTGTTCGCTGGGCCTGGCGCCCACGGCCTCTACCACCTCCATGCTGGCGCTGGGCGATGCCCTCGCAATGGCGCTGGCCGACCGTCGCGGCTTCAAAGAGGCCGATTTTGCCGATCTGCATCCTGGCGGCAAGCTGGGCAAGAAGCTGGCATTAGTGGAATCACTGATGCATGCCGGCGACGCAATCCCGCGCGTGGGACCACAAACCAAAATGCACGATGTCATTTATGAGATGTCGCGCAAAGGTTTGGGCATTACAACTGTCGTGGAGCGCGAAAAGCTGGTGGGCATCATCAGCGACGGCGACCTGCGCCGCCTGCTGCAAAAACGCGGCAAAGATGTGCTGGATTTGACCGCGAAAGATTGCATGACACGCTCGCCGCAAACTATCTCAGCCAGCCAATTCGCTTCCGCCGCCCTGAACATCATGGAGCAGCGCAAGATTACCTCGCTCGTCGTCGTCGATTCAAACCAAAAGGTAAAAGGCATTGTTCACCTGCACGATTTGTGGGGAACGGAAATGATGTAAATTGAGTCTTGAATGATCGGGTCTTTTTACTGTAGAACTTTCCGGCCGGGCTTCTTTTCTCCTGTGACCAGCGTCACCCGCGCTGACATCAGGTTGCATCGAACCATTAGCATAGCAGCGTTGTTGAACGGCTTCGGGGTTCAGCTCTTGTAGTGATTTCATATGCACAATTGAGGCGGCAGGCCAGGCATTGCTTTCGCCGGCCAATCCAGGCCCTTGCCGGTCTGATTGTGTACCTCTATGTTTTCTGGGCTTTCGCGGTTCCTGCTCAACAATATCCTGTTCCACCGCAGGTCGCGTTCCGTGATCTCTTTGTCGAAGTGGAGATGGAACGGATCTTTCCTGACAGCAAAGAATTTCCCGACGCAGTTCCGAAATCCTCTCCGCCAGAGATTCTTCGTCTGTACGATTCGGAGAAGCCTCGATCGCAAATCGACCTGAAGCGCTTTGTCGAAGAGCACTTCGAGTGGCCGGAAAACGCTACCGCAGCTGCAGTTCTAGACAGCAAGACACCCGTACGCGAACACATTGATTCTCTCTGGGATCAACTCACGCGTAAGCCCTCTGCCGTCCAGCCGTACTCCTCTTTGCTCCCTGTACCGTTGCCCTATGTGATTCCGGGATCACGCTTCCGCGAACTTTATTATTGGGATAGTTATTTCACTATGCTGGGGCTGAGCGAAAGCGGCCGTCAGGACCTTGCTCAAGACATGGTCCAGGATTTTGCTTATCTCATCGATACTTATGGCCATATCCCAAACGGGAACCGAAGCTATTACCTGACCCGCTCTCAACCGCCATTCTTCTTTAAGATGGTTGCGCTGCTTTCCCCTGGCGATGAGGCAAAGGCGTTTGCGCAATATTTGCCGCAACTCAAAAAAGAATATGCGTTCTGGATGAAAGGCGCGGAGGAACTGCGTCCCGGAGAAGCCCAGCGCCATGTGGTGGCGCTTCCTGATGGATCGGTGCTCAACCGCTATTGGGATGATAGCGACACTCCGCGCGACGAGTCTTACCGGGAAGATATGGCCGTGGCCCAGGCCTCCGGGCGCAAACCGCGGGAGTTGTTTCATGATATTCGAGCGGCGGCCGAGAGCGGATGGGACTTTAGTTCCCGCTGGTTTGCCGATGGCCGCACGCTTGCTGCCATTGACACCACTAAGATCGTCCCACCAGATTTGAATAGTCTGCTCTTCGGCCTGGAAAATGCAATTCGTTCTGGCTGCGACCGAGCCGGCCAGCAGGAGTGTGCACGAGATTTCCGGCATCGGGCAGCGGCGCGCCGTGCCGCCGTTAACAAATACCTGTGGGACGAAGCCGGAGGCCGCTACTTGGATTACGACTATCGGCTCCGCAAACAGATCGACCGGATCAGTGCTGCCACCCTTTATCCCTTGTTTGTTGGCATGTCGAGCAGCCGCCAGGCATCGAAGGTGGCGAAGTCGGTAACGAAGCAATTGCTCAAATCAGGTGGAATCGTCACTACGACCACCGCCACCGGCCAGCAATGGGATGCGCCAAACGGCTGGCCGCCGCTGCAATGGATCGCAGTCGCCGGTCTGAACAACTATCAGCATTCAGTTATAGCTGAGGCAGTCGCCTGTCGCTGGATGGTCAATGTATCGCGTGTTTACAGGCAATCGGGAAAGTTAGTGGAAAAATATGATGTCGTCACACCCGACCGCCCCGGTGGCGGTGGCGAATATCCGCTTCAAGATGGCTTCGGATGGACCAATGGTGTCCTACGCAAGTTGATGGTCCTCTACCCAAAGGATGCTGGCTACGTGGACGCCGGCCAGTGTCCCAACAATGAGTAGCGCCGGCATTTCGCAGGCTATCGCGCGATAGCCTACCCCGGCGCGCCTGAGCATTTTGCCCGCGCTTTTCTTGTGCAGGATATTAAAAGCTGCACGACCTCCTTTTGTTTTCGCATGCCTTCTGCCGAAGAAGGTCGTTGCCAGTTCGAAACACAAGAGGAATTCTCTTTGATCTGGCGTGGTCGGCAGCCGGCAGGTGCTCTCACCCGTGGCGCGAAAAGCTGCGCCAACCCATGGCTCGGTTAAGGCATCGTGAATGTGCTGTTACTTTTCTGTTAATTTTCGCTTGACAAAGAAAAAAACTGAGCGATACTTGTGCCCCACAGTTAAACGTTTCAATTAAACGTTTTAATATGTGAGACGACAAGAATTTTGTGAGTTAAATTTAGGAAAGCTAAAGGAGCATTCGAATGCACTCAGCCTCTCAACGCACGTGTACGGCGCTGCTTTCAGTTTTGGCGATCGTTCTGATTTTTTCCGCTTCCCCAGCGCAAGCTAAAAAAGCAAAGAAAATCCCTTCCAGCGGCCCCTTCGTCCTCGACAACATGACATGGTACGGGTGGTGGGACAATTCGCCTCCAGGGGGTGATATTGCTCATCCGGTAATCCACTCGAAAGCTGGCGGCACCGGTACCTTTACCAATCCCATTACTTTCGCCGTAGCTCCGCAGGTACAGAACGTAATGAAGCCTGGAACCAAAATCTACGTTCCCTCCCTCAAAGACTATTTCATCATGGAGGACGACTGCACCAGCTCTGGACCAGGTGGCCCCGCAGTCCAGGGACAAGGATGTGACGGCGAACTGAAAGCAGGCATCAACGAGTTTGATCTATGGCTCAATGGACATGATTCGACCAACTCCAAGATGACCGCTTGTGAAGACAAGCTGACGGCCGATAATGTCAATATTATTATCAAGCCTGCCGCAGGCTTGCCGGTCAACACGACGCCGATCTTCGCCAAAGGCAAATGCAATCGGTAGTATTGCTGGAAACTGGTGTTTGAGCGTTATTACTGCGGGGGCTGCGCAACCAAAACCAGGTTGTTACGCCCTCGCCTTCCCTTCGTGCATGATAGCGTCCACGTTCAGCTGCGCTTCTTACAATGTGCTGACGTCCAACCAATTTTCTCTCCCTGCATGCGCGATCAAGGAAAACAAACGATTCCCGGTGCTCTCATGTACAAACCGCCGATTCGACGCGATTTCTTCTTTTTCGTCTATCTATTTCAAAGTATGATCGTCATCGCTTTACCCGCTGCGATTTCCTGCGGCGCCGAACAGAATTAATACATGAATCTTAGGTTACTCTTCAATTTTTTCTTATTTTTGTCTGTGCTGCCATGTTCGGTTGCCCAAAGCGCAGATCCCTCGGCAAAGGCGGCGCTGACCGGTCAGGTGCTCAATGCAGTTACTGGCGAGCCGGTGAAAAAGTTCCACATGGTGCTCAACAATGCCGATGCTGCTGAAGCTGACCAGGGCTCTACGCCATCTCTGACTGTTAACACGGACGCCGAGGGCCGTTTCACATTCGAGTCGGTCGAACCCGGCAGCTATCGTTTGGCGGCTCAGCGAAACGGATTTGTTACCACCGAATACGGAGCCCTCGGCGCTGACCGGCCGGGTACGGTTTTAGTCCTCGCGAGCGGCCACAAGCTTGAGCTCACCATGAAGGTGGTTCCCTTGGGTGCCATCTCGGGCCGGGTGCTCGATGCGGACGGGGATGCGGTTTCGGGAGCTGTGGTATCTGCTATTCGCTCGTTTTTTGCAAACGGCAAGCGCGCTATCGAGAGGCTCAACCGGGCAAGGACGAATGACTTGGGCGAGTACCGGCTTTATGACCTGCCGCCCGGCCGTTACTTCATCGCGGCTGCAATTCCCAATTTCATGCCGGCAGCCTCGGCGTCCTCGGACGACGATACCGGATTGATTTATTACCAAAACGCAACCGACCTGGGCAGTGCCTCGCCCCTCGATCTCTCCGCCGGCAGCGCCCTTAGCGGCATCGACCTGTTCGCCGCCAAGGTGCGCCGGACCACCCTCAATGGAACAATCCTGAATCCACCCACCAGCAATTCCGTGATGGTTTACCTCATGCCGCGCGATTCTTCTCTTCCTCTCAAGTTTATCCGGCAGGATGCGGAATACCACCCCGAAACCGGCAAATTCGAGATTCACGGCGTGGCTGCGGGTGCATATGTTCTGGTCGCCAACGCTTCTGGTACAAGCCGGCGTTTTTCTGCCAGGCAGCCACTTGTCGTGACCGGCGCCGAGACCCAGGATGTCGCGTTGGCGCTCAGCCCGGCACTCGACCTGCATGGGCATGTGCGTGTGGAAGGCCAGAGTGTCTTGAATCTCTCTAATTTGGAAGTGGCGCTGCAATCGGGGGATGAAGGCATAGCTGCAAGCAGCCAGGTGGGGCCCGATGGTTCGTTCACCATAACTAACGTCGTTCCGAATAATTACGTGCTTTCTGTGGCCGGCTTGCCCGCGACCAGTTACTTGAAATCGGTCCGCCTCGGGGAACAGGAGTTCCCTCCATCCGATATTGATCTCACCCACAGCGCCTCTGCAGTGCTCAGCATCGTAGTAAGCGCCGCGGCTGGGCAGGTTTCCGGCGTTGTGATGAACGATAAGCAGCAACCTGCGGCTGGCGCTCTCGTCGCTCTGGTTCCGTCACAGCGCCAGCGCGGCGATCTTTATAAGACCGCAACCACGAATCCGGCTGGTGGGTTCAGCCTTGCAGGTATCGCTCCCGGAGATTACAAATTATTTGCCTGGCAAGGCATTGATACCGGTGCATATCAGGATCCGGATTTCCTGAAACGTTTTGAAAGCCAGGGCGAGCCGCTTAGTCTCGTTGAAAATGGGAGCCGAAGCGTGCAACTCAAGATCATCCCGCAGGAAACACCTTACTAAAACTCCGTAGTCGATTCGAGCAGCAGGTTCGAGGACAATTCTCCTTTGTGCCCCTGATAGTGAATCCATTGCAAAGGGATATCAAAACTCGAAATTCGAACTTGAATTCAAGTAAAACTAAAAAACTGCTTTCACTTTCCCGTTTCAGGACGATTACTATTTTGAAACTCAGTCTCATTTCACTATGAATCGTCTACAACATGGACAGAATTCTGCAACCTGTACCCATACACGCTTAGCACCACTTGCTATATACCTGATCTCAAAAGATTTACACCGCGTTATCCTTTTGGCACTCAATGTGCATTAACAATTGGCATACGTGCCCAATAGGAGAAAATCCAATGCAAGAAAACGATGTAATGCGGCTTGAAGGGGTTTTGCTTACCAGTGATGCGCAAGTGCTGTGTGTGATGAACCAGGTGCTCGATAACTTTGAGATTGAGACCGAAGTCTGCACCGAATCCAACACTGCGCTCGATGCAGTATCAAACCGAAAACTCGATGCCTTGATTGTAGATTGGAACAATGGCGAGCACTCCGGAGATGTAATGAGTGCCATGCGCAAATCACAGGAGAACGCCAGGTCCACCGTTTTGGTTATGGTGAACGATGCCCCTGAGATGCAAGCCGCAAACCGCGCCGGCGCCAACTTTGTCATGCACAAGCCCATCAACTTTGAGCAGGCCACACGTTGTTTGCGTGCCGCCTACGGAACCATGCTTCAGCAGCGTCGCCGGGCAGCTCGCTATCCGGTTGATATTCCCGTAACAGCGAAAATCACCGGTGCCGGAAAGCTGGAAGGCAAGATCACTGATCTCAGCGTAGGTGGATTCGCGTTTCAGTCCAAACATGCCCTGCAGATCGGCCAGGAGCTATCTTTTGAAGTAAAGCTCCCCGCAACCTCGAGCCTGCTCCATATCACGGCCAAGGTAATGAACGGAGATGGCAGAGGCCGTGTAGGTGTTTGCTTTACCTCCATACCTGCGAATGAGCTGGCTGCACTCAAGCAATGGCTGTCAAGCCGCCTAGCCAGGATGATGGACCACCAGATTTTTACCGATTACACCAACCGCTTGAACTAAGCGGAACCCAAAGGAGAAACATAAATGCGTGCTCGAGTGCTGCTGATTGACGATTCAAGATTCCTGCGAACTGCTTTGGAGAAGATGCTGTCCAAAAAGGGATTTGAAGTTTGCGTGGCTGGTGATGGGGAAGAAGGACTGCGCCTGGCCCAGGAAGGCGGCAAATTCGATCTTATTTTGCTCGACCTGTTCTTACCCAAAATGACGGGATACGAGATACTCAAACGCCTTCGAGCCAACTCAGCGACCGACACGGTTCCTGTGCTCATTCTAAGCGGCGTTGCCCGGCGGAAAGATTTGGATGTCCTGCTGAGCCAGGGCGCGACCGAATGCCTGCCCAAAGAAACTCTCGACCTGAGGGCGGTTGTGGCCAGTGCTGAGGCCTGTTTGATGCAACAACAACAACTGCAAGCCTGCATTTAAAGATCTGAAAACGAATGTGCCGCCCCTCACCTCGGCCTGACTTCAAAAGCCGCCAACGATTATCAGTTCAAACCCGGCCAATGAAAGCGAATTCCAGGACACACCTTCTTTTACCGCCTCAGCCCCTGTTCGGGCACCCCTAAACAGGTTATGTCCGAACTCGACTTGAAGCGCTGATGGTTCGTGAAGGTGCCGATTACCGCGCCGATCAAGTGCCTCTCGCCCTGGCCGGCCAGAGGGGATGCACGGAATCTGGAAACGGAGCTTCTTTCTCGCTCGCACAAACTCTTCTCACACACGATGCCCCTTGGACGACTTTTAGCGATGGAAGAGTGCGCTCTCCATGTAGTCCGTGCGGTGGCTGTCATCGGTAAAATGAGTGAACGTTCTCGCGGAAAGTACGCTTTTTTGCAACTCGATGACAAGCAGCTTCCTTGCAAAAGGAAGTTCATAATTCACAAGCAAGGCGCTTGGCGTGTCATTCCACCAATGGACGGTCGAAGCGACGTCGTATGCTAGAGAGCTTCCCAGGTCACAAGGTTTCCCAGGACACGCGCCCCAGGCGTGTACCACGACGACATTGCCTTTGACGTTGATCTGCAGCTTGACCAAGCCATGCCCCTGCTGATCAACACTGTTCCATTCGCCCTGAAAGCGTTTCGTCTGTCCTGCGGCGGGGCCGGTGTTCATCAATACCATGACGGCGAGCAAAGCTGAGAACAAAACGGTTTTATTCATCGTATGCCTCCTGCATACAACCGATGACATCTTCAGTGTGTGAAAAGAGCGTGTTCTACGCGTCCCTGGCTGAAAACTGTGGCAGCAAGATTGCTGCCTTGCAACTCCAGGATGACCAGCCTGCCTGGATAGCCCACCAGCAGCGCGCTCGCCTTGCCGGCCAGTTCGTCGCTTTCATGGGTAGCATAAATTTCGGCACGGGTAGGTCCTAAGTGATCCGGACCACGGAACGATTGGCGAACATCTATACAATCGCCGGACGACGTAACCGAAAACCTGGCGCAGTGAGTCTCAAAAGGCTCCAGGCTGGCGGACCATGCGCTTACCTCTACGCTGTCACCATGAACAGCGATATCCAGTTTGATCAGGGAATGTGCATGGCGATTTACACTCTTCCACTTGCCCTGAAAACGATCCACCTGCGCCGAAGCACGGCCGGTGGTCACCAGGACAAGCGCTGCCAACAAAGTTGCGAACAAAATAGCTTTGGACATGCTTAAGGCTCCTTTTGCTCACTACGTCCTAACCGGGCGCCCGCTTCCGCAGCCAGGTTCAAGGGTTAGTTTGTAAGTAAGTATACACTTACTTATAAGGAGTTTACCCCTCTCTCCGCAGGAGCGCAAGCGTTTGCCCAACGCCGATACCGCCTCGATGATCGCCTCGTTGGGCGGTTTTGCCGCGCGCCGCCCCAGCCTGCCGGTGGACGCACCGCAATCCCAGCCGCTTTCAGGTACTGGCTTGCGGTCACGCGCGGATGCCCGTCTCGTGTTGGATGCGCCGCAGCGACCATCCCAGCCGTCCCAGAGCTAAGACTTGTTGTTTTTTCTCTTCTTCAAGGCATGGCCATGCCCGGAGAGGCTACAATTCTCCGCGGGCATCAATGTCCCGGATGGCTATTTCAGTTGGCCGGTTTTGAAGTGATACTTAGTGGCCGTTTTGAGCGATCGCTGAGGCCTCGGGGCTGGCAGCATCATTCCGCAATCGTTGCACGTTACCTGAATTTTTGAGTCGCTGCCGATTTGGGTT
>Ga0070741_10005425_pt1 | contig 28390 bp, 25 predicted proteins | sample Coa_R1_4_FD_66440 | JGI IMG/M metagenome (GOLD analysis project Ga0070741, IMG submission 66440) | Surface soil microbial communities from Centralia Pennsylvania, which are recovering from an underground coalmine fire - Coalmine... | ecosystem: Environmental > Terrestrial > Soil > Unclassified ... | reverse complement strand
GAGTAGATGTCGTGGTGCGGCGGGGGAGAGATCAGCCCCACCCCCGGCGTCGCGTGGCGCACCTTGGCGATCCAGGGATAGACCTTGGCCCCGGGAAGCTGCCCGCCCTCGCCGGGCTTCGCGCCCTGGGCGATCTTGATCTGCAGCTCCCGCGCGTTCACCAGGTAGTAGCTGGTGACCCCGAACCTGCCGCTGGCCACCTGCTTGATCGCGGAGTTCTTCGAGTCGCCGTTCGGCTCCTTCACGTAGCGCGCCGGATCCTCGCCGCCTTCGCCGGTGTTCGACTTGCCGCCGATGCGGTTCATGGCGACGGCCAGGGTCTCGTGCGCCTCCTTCGAGATCGAGCCGTAGCTCATCGCGCCGGTCTTGAAGCGGCGCATGATCGAGTCGATCGGCTCCACCTCGTCGAGCTTCACCGGCTTGGCGGCGGCGCGGAAATCCATCAGCCCGCGCAAGGTGGCGAGCTGTTTCGACTGGTCGTCGATCAGCGCGGTGTACTCCTGGAACACGGGATAGTTCCCGGTGCGGCAGGCGTACTGCAGCTTGTGGATCGTCTCCGGGTTCGTCAGGTGGTACTCGCCTCCGCTGCGATACTGGTATTCGCCGCCCGCGGGCAGGCTGGTGTGCACGATGGGCCGCTTGGGCGGGAACCCGCGCTCGTGCCGCATCCGCGCTTCCTTGGCGATCACGTCGATGCCGACACCGCCGACGCGCGAGGCGGTCCAGGTGAAGTACTCGTCGACGAAGTCCTGCGAGAGTCCGATGGCCTCGAAGACCTGGGCGCCATGGTAGCTCTGGATGGTGCTGATCCCCATCTTGGAGATCACTTTCACCAGCCCCTTCACCACCGCCTTGAGATACTTCTTCTCGGCGTCCGCGGCCGGGCCGGGGATCAGCCCTTCCTTCACCTGCTCGTGCACGGTCTCGAACGCGAGATACGGATTGATCGCGCTCGCCCCGTAGCCCATCAGCAGAGCGAAGTGGTGCACCTCGCGCGGTTCGCCGCTCTCCACGATCAGGCTGCAGCGGGTCCGCGTCCCTTCGCGGATCAGGTGGTGGTGCACGGCCGACACCGCCAGGAGCGAGGGGATCGGCGCCGCCTCCGCGTCGTGCCCTCGATCGGAGAGCACGATCAGGTTGAAGCCCTCCGCGATGCACTCGGAGACCTTCCAGCGCAGGTCTTCGAGCGCGCTGCGCAGGCCCGCCCCGTCGCCCTTGGGGTTGAACAGCGTCGGCAGCTTGATCGTCTTCAGCGCACGCGACGCCGGCCCGCCGTCGAGCGAGCGGATCCGCGCCAGCTCGTCGTTCGTCAGGATCGGCGAAGGCAGCGCGAGCTGCCGGCAGCACTCGGGGCCCGCCTCGAGCAGGTTCGCCTCGGGCCCGACCGACGTCTCGGAGGACATGATCAGCTCCTCCCGGATGGCGTCGACCGGCGGATTCGTCACCTGCGCGAAGAGCTGCTGGAAGTAGTTGAAGAGGAGCTGCGGGCGCTCCGAGAGCACGGCGAGCGGCGTGTCGGTGCCCATCGAGCCCACCGCCTCGTTGCCGGTGGTGGCCATCGGCGTGACCAGGAGCTTCAGCTCCTCGGAGGTGTAGCCGAACACCTCCTGGCGGCGGATCAGCATCTCGCGGTCGGGATAGATCGCCCGCACGGGCGGCGGGAGATCGTTCAGGTGCAGCATCGAGCTGCGCAGCCACTCTTCGTACGGCGCCTGGCGCGAGATGCGCTCCTTCAGGTCCTCGTCGGAGACGATGCGCTGCTCGGAGGTGTCCACCAGGAAGATCCGGCCGGGCTGCAGCCGGCCCTTGCGCACCACCTGATCCGCCGGGATGTCGAGGACGCCGACCTCCGAGGCCATCACCACCAGCCCGTCTTTCGTCACGTAGTAGCGCGAGGGGCGCAGGCCGTTGCGGTCGAGGACCGCTCCCACCCGCACGCCGTCCGTGAAGGCGATGGAAGCCGGGCCGTCCCAGGGCTCCATCAGGCAGGCGTGGAACTCGTAGAACGCCTTCCGCCCGGCGCTCATGGTCTCGTCGCGCGCGAACGGCTCGGGGACCATCATCATGATCGCGTGCGCGAGCTCGCGCCCGGAGAGCGTGAGCAGCTCGAGGACGTTGTCGAACATCGCCGAGTCGGATCCCTCGGTGTCGATGATGGTGAGGATCTTCTGCAGATCCTTGCCGAACAGCTTCGAGCGCATCATCGACTGGCGCGCGTGCATCCAGTTGATGTTGCCGCGCAGGGTGTTGATCTCGCCGTTGTGGGAGATGTAGCGGTACGGGTGCGCGCGCCCCCAGGAGGGGAAGGTGTTGGTGGAGAAGCGCGAGTGCACCATGCCGATGGCGGAGACGACGGCCGGATCCTGCAGGTCGAGATAGAAGCGGCGAAGCTGGCCCGCGTTGAGCATCCCCTTGTAGACGATGGTCTTGTAGCTGAGGCTCGGGACGTAGAAGTAGCTGCGGCCGGGGATGGCCGAGCGAGAGACCTTCTTCTCCACCAGGCGGCGGATCACGTAGAGCTTGCGCTCGAACGCGGCCTCGTCGGGGACGTCGCCGCCGCGGGCGATGAAGATCTGCCGGATGATCGGCTGGCTCGACTTCGCCGTCGCGCCCAGCGCGCCGTTGTCGGTGAGCACTTCGCGCCAGCCGAGCAGCCGTTGCCCTTCGTCGCGGATGGTCTCCTCGAAGAGGCGGTTGATGGCCTCGCGGCCGGGTTCGCTGGGCGGGAGGAACACCATCCCCACCCCGTACTGCCCGATGCCGGGAAGCTTGATCCCGAGCCTGGCGCATTCCGCGGTGAGGAAGGCGTGCGGGACCTGCAAGAGGATGCCGGCGCCGTCGCCGGTGTCCTTCTCGGCGCCGGTCGCGCCGCGGTGCTCGAGGTTGCAGAGCACTTCCAGCGCCTTGATGACGATGTCGTGCGAGGGACGGCCCTTGATGTCCACCACGAACCCGAAGCCGCAGGAGTCATGCTCCAGCGCGGGGTCGTAGAGCCCTTGCTTCTCCGGGTAGGCTGCATCCGACATTTTTGTCCCTTGCCTCGGGCGCACAAAAGCCCGTCCTAAAGTTCGTACATGAACGGGGTGGCCTGCCGCAACCCTTTCTGCCGCGGTGCGGCAACCAATACTCCGGCGAGACGCTGCCAGGTGGCTGCGTGCGGCGGTTCGCCGGCATGCGGCCGCTGGGTCGGCTCCTGCTCGAGGTCGTCGTCACAGCTTTGGTTCGACGAACCTTCCTCCGCGGAAGTTGCCGAACCAACACGTCGCGGCGCAGTGAGCCGGAACGGCGTTGCAGCGGGTGGAGAGGATGACGAGATCAGCCCGCGCCCGGCCCACGGCGACCCCAAGCGCAGGCCTCATGAAGCGAAGAATCCGCGTTGTCTCGCTGATCAATGAATTGCTCTTCGGCGGCGACGAAAGCCGGTTGCTCGCGTTTTCGCGGACGGTGAACGCGAAGGAGTTCGATCACCGGGTGATCTGCGTGAAGCGCCCGGACCCCGACTTCGACGCGCGGAACGGAACCATGCGCGGCCTGTATGCCAGCGCCGGCGTCGCGGTCAAAGACCTCGGAGAAGGATATCCAAATCTGGCGACCCGAAGGGCGCCGCCGGTGAAGGCCTTGAACCGCGGCCTGATGCTCGCCCGATCCGTCGCCCGGTTCTGCAACTACCTGCGCGAGCACCGCATCGACGTGATCGACGCCCACCTCGGATCGGGCAGCCTGGTGGGAACGATCGCCGGCGCGTTGACGCGCGTCCCGGTGGCCATCACCACGTACCAGGTCGAGCAATGGGAGCCGCTCTGGCTCTGGCGCCGCGTCCATCCCGCGGTGCTGCGCGGAGCGGGCGCTGTGATCACCGACTCGCACGCCTGCGCGCAGGCGGTGCGGTCCTTCATGCGGCGTCCGCAGGCCAAGGTGAACGTGATCCCCAACGGCATCGAGCCGCCCTCCAGCGCGCGGTCGCGCGAGGAGATGCGCAGCGCGCTCGGCCTCCCGGCGGATCCGCGCGTCCGGATCATCGGCCAGGTCGCGACGTTGCTCCCCACCAAGGGACAGCGCGTGCTGATCGAAGCGGCGCGTCGCGTCCTCGCCGAGGAATCGAACGTCGCCTTCCTCCTGCTCGGGTACCCGCGAGGCGGGTCGTCGTACGGGGATGACCTCCGGCAACAGGCGGCGCGAGCCGGCATCGCCGACCGCGTGCACATCCGCGGGTACCCCGGGAACAACGGGGACGTGTGGAAGGTCATCGACATCCATGCCCACCCGACGGAGCTCGATTCGCTTCCGCAGGCGATCATGGAGGCGATGTCGCTCGGCATCCCGTCGGTGGTGACCCCGACCGGCGGTATTCCCACGATGGTGGACCACGATCGGACGGGCCTGATCGTGCCGGCGCGCGACCCGGCGGCGCTCGCCGGCGCGCTGCTCCGGTTGCTGCGCGAACCCGAAACCGCGTCGCGCCTGGGACGGGCGGCGCAGGATTCCTACCGGCAGAAGTACACGACGGCGATCATGACCGGCGCCCTGGAGTCGCTCTTCGCGGGGCTCGCCGCCTGACCGTGCGACCCGAGCGGCGGACCGTCCTCTGCCTGCTGCCGACCGTCCCGGTGGCCGCGAACACCGGCGGCGCGCTGCGGACCTTGAGCGTCCTGCGCGCGCTCGACGCGTCCTTCGATCTGACCGTGGTCGCTCGCGGACGCGGAGATCCCGCGGAGACCGCGTTTGCCGGGCTGCTCCAGGGAAGCGTCCACGTGGTTCAGCGTCCGACGGCGATCGGGACGCTGCTGGACGAAGCGGCCGGCGTCGCCGCCGGGCTGCCGGCGGGGTACTCGCGCTATGGCTGGTTTCGCCCGCCGGTGAGGCGATTGCTGGAGGCGAAGCGGTTCGACTTCGTCCACTTCGATCATCCGCACGCCGCACTCGCCTGGCCGCAGATCCGGCGGCTGCAGCCGGAAGCGCGGCTGGTCCTCGATGCGCACAACGTCGAGGCGGAGATCGTCGAGCGCCTCGCGGAATCGGCGCCGCCGTGGCAGCGCAACGCGCTCCGCTGGCAGGCCGGCCGGATCCGCGAGCTGGAGCGCACGCTGTCGCGCAGCCTGGACCTCGTGCTCACCTGTTCGGAGAAGGATGCCGTAGCGTTCCGGGAAATGGGCGCTCGCCGGGTCCGGGTGGTGCCGAATGCCGCTCCACCGCTGTCCCCGGCGCTGGTGGCGCAACGCCGCGACGTCGTCTTCGTCGGGTCGCTCGACTTTCGACCCAACGCGGACGCTGCCGCCGTGCTGGCGAAAGAGATCTGGCCCCGCTGCCGCGCGCTCCTGCCCGGAGCGCGCCTGGTGATCGTCGGGCGCAATCCTCCGTTGCGCGTCCAGGCGCTCGCGGCGGACGACGTGCGGATCGAGGCCAGCGTGCCGTCGGTGCGGCCGTACCTGGACGGCGCGTTCGCCACGGCGATCCCGCTGCGCGCCGGCTCCGGCACCCGGATCAAGATCCTCGAGGCCTGGTCGGCGGGAGTTCCCGTCGTCGCCAGCCGCATCGCCGCCGAAGGCCTGCCCTGCTCCGACGGAGTCGATCTCCTCCTCGCCGAAGGACCCGGCGACTTCGCGCGCTCCCTGGTCCAGCTCTGGCGCGACCGCCGGCTGGCGGACCACCTCGCGAACCACGGCGTCCGCACCGTCGCGTCGTTCACCGCGGCGAAGGTGGCCGAGACTGTCGAGCGCAATTACCGCGAGCTGCTGGAGTCGGACCCGCCGTAACGTGCGCCCGCCGCCGGGTAACGTTCACTCTCGGGTTCCCTGCGGCGCGGCGAGCGACCAGTCCGCCTGGAGCCAGCTGATGGCCTGCGTGGAGATGTCGAGCGGGACCTCGTGCCCTCCGTCGAACTCGACATAGTGGACGTCGTACCCGCGGGACCGGAGCACGCTGACGATCTCGCGGCTCGTCCGGGCGATGGGCAGGATGGGGTCCTGCTTGCCGTGCGAGATGAAGAACTTCGGCGTCCCGTGGTCGGTCGAGCTGACGATGAACCCGGGCGAATATGCGATCACGTGCGTGAACAGGTCGCCGTTTGCCAGCCCGAGCGAGAGCGAGTACGTGGCGCCGTCGGAAAATCCCACCAGCGCCATCCGCGTCCGATCGATCGCGACCTCGCTGGCGACGAGCTCCAGGGCTGCGTTGATGAACGCGACGTCCGCCCCGAACTTCCCGCGGATGGCGTCCCAGGTGACCCCGCGGGAATCCGGCGCCAGCATCACGAAGCGAGCATCCTCGGCGCGCTGCGCGTACGAGCCGAACCAGTCGTTCGCCCCGCCGCCGGCGCCGTGCAGCAGAATCAGCAACGGCAGCGGCTCGCCGGGGACGTAGGAGGTCGGGACGTACAGCACGCCGTCGCGGCCGCCGCCGAGCTGGAGAGGCTGCAGCCCGGGCGTCACCGATCGGGTCGGCGCGGTCGCGGGGATGCTCAGCCGCGCGCTGGGCCCGTCGTCCGAGCCGCAAGCACAGATCACTGCGGCGGCGATCACCGCGCCGAGGCGCGTCATGCGAAAGCCCTAGCATTCCGGTGCGAGGTGCGCGCCGTGGTGCAGCGGAACGATGGATTGCGGCTGCGGGCGACGGCTTCTGCCAGCCAGCGGCGGAGTTCGACGCCCGGGTGGCTGCCGAGAAAGGGCGACAGAGCACGATCCGCGATCTTCGCGACACGGGCACGCGCCGATGCGGGCGTCCGCCAGCGACATCATGGAACGACCGCCTCTCCGGCCGTGGAACTGCCAGCCGTCTTCCGTCGGCGCCGCAGACACGAGCCTTCCTGCCGGCGCAGCCCGACGCGGGCTGACAGGCGCTGAACCGGTCGCGCTGCCTCCCGCATCCAACCCGCCATGGCTGCATACTCGATTCTCGATCTCGCCCCGGTGGTCGAAGGGGGCGATGCCGGCACTGCGCTGCGCTGCTCGCTGGATCTCGCGCGCCACGCCGAGCGCTGGGGTTACCGACGCTACTGGGTGGCCGAACATCACGGAATGCCCGGAGTGGCGAGCGCCGCCACCGCGGTGGTGATCTGTCACGTTGCGTCCGGCACCTCCTCGATCCGCGTGGGCGCCGGCGGGGTGATGCTCCCGAACCACGCGCCGCTGATCATCGCGGAGCAGTTCGGCACGCTCGAGGCGCTGTTTCCCGGGCGCATCGATCTCGGGGTCGGCCGGGCGCCAGGGACCGATCCCGTCACCTCGCACGCGCTGCGCCGTACCCTCGATTCCGACGTCGACGCCTTTCCCCAGGACGTGCTGGAGCTGATGGAGTACTTCCGTCCGCCGCAGCCGGGGCAACGGGTGATCGCCGTCCCCGGCGCGGGATCGAACGTGCCGATCTGGATCCTCGGCTCGAGCCTGTACGGCGCACGTCTCGCAGCGGCGATGGGGCTGCCCTATGCGTTCGCCTCGCACTTCGCGCCCGCGCAACTGCAGGCGGCGATCGATCTCTATCGCGCGGAGTTCCGTCCATCCTCGCAGCTTGCGCAGCCGTACGTGATGGCCGGCGTCAACGTCATCGCCGCCGACACCGACGAGGAGGCCGCGCTGCTCGCGACGTCACTGGAGCAGGCGGTGATCAAGCTGCGCATGGGCCGCCCCGGCCGTTTGCCTCCGCCGCGTCCGGGGACGCGCTGGTCGGGCATGGAGCGGGCGGTCCTCGATCAGGTGCTCAACTGCTCGGCGATCGGGTCGGTGGCGACCGTGCGGAAGTGGCTGGCGGACTTCATCGCGCGCACCGGGGTCGACGAGGTGATCATCGCGTCGCAGATCTTCGATCACGCGGCCCGGCTGCGCTCGTACGAGCTGGCGGCGGAAGCCCTCTCCGATGCTCCTCGGGCCGCGAGCGGGATGGCGACGGCAGGCTAGATCGGCGCGACCCCGCGCCGATCCAGCCATCCGGGCCTCGCGACCGATGCGTTCGCGGCCCGCATGTCACACGTTCCATCCATGAAACGATTCATCCCGCTCGTGCTCGCCGCCGCCTGTGCGCACCAGCCCCAGCTCGTTCCGGCTGCTGGCGCCCAGCGGGCGTCGGACGGCTCGGCGGTCGCTTCGGCGTCAGGTGTGGTGGTTTCCCTGGACTCGCAGCGCTGGTCAGGTTCGCCGTCCGATCTCCCGAGCATCGTCACGCCCTTGTATGTCTCCGTAACCAACGAATCGCAGCAGCCGGTACGGATCCGGTATCGCGACTTCATGCTCACCGGCCCCGCGGGCCTGGAGACCACCGCGATCCCTCCGTTCCGGTTGCAGCGGCCCGGCGTCTCGGCGGTGCCTGCGTTCGCCCCCGCGTTCGTCGGCCGCCGATTCTTCCTCTACGCCCCTTATCGGCCCTTCTATCCGGGGATGCCGATCTGGGGAGGGCCCTGGGACGTGAATCCGTGGTTCTACGATCAGTACTACGGCACCTGGGAGCCGTCCCTGCCCACCCGCGACATGTTGCAGCAGGCGCTCCCCGAGGGCGTGCTGCAGCCGGGCGGAACGGCTGCCGGGTTCCTCTACTTCCACCGGCTGCGCGACAACGGGCCGGTCACATTCTCGGCGGAGCTGGTCAACCCCAGCTCGCGCGAGACGATCGCGTCGGTGGAGATCCCGATGGTTTTGCAGTGAGCCGGAGGTCGCGGACGGGCGCCTCCGCGGCCGCCTCCTCCTTGTAGATGGCGACGGCGTTCGCATCTTCCCGGCGGACTCGAGCAGCGAAAGGAGGGCGTCGTGGACATGACCCTGGCCGACAACTGGTGGGCGATCGCGGTGCGCGGCGTTGCGGGCGTGGTGTTCGGCGCCATCGCCTTGTTCTGGCCACCAGCCGCGGTGGTCGCGCTGGTGCTTCTCTTCGGAGCGTATGCGCTCGTCGACGGCGTCTTCAATCTGATCGCCGCGTTCCGCGCGCCTCGGAGCGGACGCCCGTGGGGATGGCTCGCGTTCTCCGGGATCGTCGGAGTGCTCGCGGGCGTCCTCACGTTCTTCTGGCCCGGCCTCACCGCGCTGGCTCTCGTCCTGGTGATCGGCTGGTGGGCGATCATCACCGGCATCGCGGAGATCATCGCCGCGATTCGCCTGCGCAAGCACATCCAGCACGAGTGGCTGCTCGGAGTGTCGGGCCTGCTGTCGATCGCGCTCGGGGTGCTCCTGCTGGTCCGTCCGGGGATCGGCGCGATCACCGTCGCCATCTGGCTCGGCGCGTATGCGCTGCTCTTCGGAATCCTGCTGATCGCGCTCGGATTCCGCCTGCGGAAGTGGGGACGCTCGCAGCGGCCCGGCGATCGCGACCTGCGAGGGACGCCGGTTCCGCGGCCAGCCTGACCCGCGCCGCGATCACGGGATCCGCTGTCGCCTGCATGCCTGCTTCGCGCCGCGGGGCGGCTCGCGGGCGCGCCGGACGTAGATGCACGGTTCTCGGCCGCAGGCCCTGCGAGCAGATTGATCAGGTGCTGTACGCGGCCCACAAGCGGCGGGCGTTGCGCCACTACGCGCGCATCGCGCCGGCGTATGACCGCCGCGTCACCCGCGGCCCTCTCCTCCATCTCCGCCGCCGCGAGCGCAGCGCGGTTCTCGGAATGGCCCGGCTCGCGCCGGGGCTCTCGCTCGCGGATGTCGGGTGTGGCGCCGGCTTCTACGCGCTCGAGGCGAAGCGGCGCGGCCTGCGCGTCTGCGCCATCGACGCCGTCCCGGAAATGCTCGTCCACCTCCAGGGGAAAGTCGACGAGGTCCGGCTGAGGGACGTGGAGACGCTGACCGACGCGGCGCCGTTCGATCGGGTGATCTGCGCCGGCGTGCTCGACTTCGTCGCCGACCCGGAGCTGGCGTTTTCCAGGCTGTGCGGCGCGGTCGCCCCCGGCGGGCGGCTGGTCGTGCTCGTCCCCCGGACCGGCCCCGGCGGCTGGCTCTACCGGGCCGAGAAGCTCTGCTTCGGGTTGCGCGTGAACCTCTTCGACTCCCGCTGGTTCACCGCGCGCGCAGGTCTGCACGGGCTCCGGGTCAGCGAAGTGCGGACGCCCCTTCCGGGAAACCTCGCGATCGCGGCGGACCGCGGATGAGGATGCTCGACTCGACGTCGCACCGTTCGACGGCGCCGCGCCGGTGGTCCTAGATCTTCGACTTCACCCAGTCGAGCAGCGCCTGCTGCTCCAGCTGCGACAATGGCGAGCCCTGTTGCTGCGCCTGCGTGTTCGCGGCCGCCACTCCGGCCTGTGCCGCGGCCTGCTTGTCGCCCTGTTGCTGTGGAGGCGCCTGCGCGAGGAAGTTCTTCGCGGCGGTCATGGCGACGCCGGCGTACTGTTCCGCCTTGCCCAGCAGCCCCGACTTCGCGGAGGTCGCGTGCTGCTGATCCGTGTTGGTGGTCGCGCAGCCGAGCGGCCCCAGCGCGAGCACCGCCGCGACGGCGATTCCGATGTTCCTGGTCATCTGCGCAATCTGCGCCCGCCGCGCGCAATCCGCCTGCATCCGCGAGGCGCGGGCGGCCGGGCGTCGATGCAGGCGGCCGCTACTTCGACTCCTTGACCGCCGAGCTCTTCCGGAACAGCTGGTCCGGGTCCAGCCCGAGGCGCCGCACGGTCTCGTGATCGGGATTTCCCGTTCGCGCGATGCCCTCGTCCGACTGGAACTTCCGCACGGCGGCGCTCGTCTCCGCATCGATGTCGCCGAGCTTCGCCGAGCCCAGGTCGAGATAGCCGCGCGACGCGAGCGCCTTCTGGATCTGCTCCACGCCGCCGGGAGCGAACAAGCCGCCCGGCGATGCGGCCAGCGGCGGACGTCCCGGCTTCTGCGGACGCCGGGCGGCGCGCGCTTGCGCCGCCGGGCCGCCTTCCTTCTCCGTCGGCTGTGCGGACTGCGACGCCTGGGCAGAACCCTCGCCGCCTTCGCCCTCTTCCACGTGTTTCGTGTGAGAGCAGCCGGCGGCGAGGAGAGCCGCGATCAGGGGCGCGCACCGCTTCATGATCGTTTCCCCGTCCGCGCCTGGGGGAGCACGCCCTTTTTCGCAGGCTCCCCCGCGGGAAGCCTCGCAAAGCCCGACCGAGCCCGGCCACGAACGCGTTGCGAAGGACGCCCCACACGATGGGCCAGAGCTCCGCCTGCGGACCGTTGACCGTCCCTTGCATGGGGATGACGACCGCCACCGCGTTCCTCCCCGGGACGCGGTCCGAGAAGATGTTCAACGCGGCATCCGCCACCCAGGCCTTGAGCTTCGGTCCGAGCCCGCCTTTCGCCGGCTTCACCTCGACGTTCTTCAGGATCGGCTTGACGCCGCCGGCGATCCGCCCGTCGTGGGCATCGAATTCGGCAAACAGATCGATGGCGCCCTTCCCGGCCGACAGGTCCGCCTTCTTCTCGAGGAAGTTCCCGACGTCGCGCAGCGCGAGCCCCTCGACCGACGCGCGCCCGGAGAAGCCGAGCTTCTTCGCGAGCGGATCGGCGGTGACGAAGACCGAGACCTGCCCGGTCTTCTGCAAGGTGCCGCTCGCGGCGAGCGTCGTCGGCTCTCCGTTCAAAAGGCCCACCCGGGTGGCGAAGTTCTCCAGCGTTCCGTCGAGGTCGTGCAACCAGAGGGACGGGGCGCCGTTGCTCGTCTCGTCCGCAAACGCCACCTCCGCCCGCTTCAGCTCGATCCGTTCGACGTCGAGCGGAGAGAGGCGCTTGAGCTTCTCGCCCAGCTCGGGATCGAGCGGCTTCGTCTGGCTCCCCTCCTTCGACGGGGCAAGGATGAGATTGAGCTTGGGCCCGTCGAGCTCGACGTTCCCCACCAGCTCGTGCTTGTGGATCAGGTCGCGCCAGTGCAGGCCGAGCTCGATGCGGCGGGCGTAGAAGAACGGCCGGTCCTTCTGCCCTCCTTTCGGGGTGGGCACCTGGACGAGCTTGAGGCCGTCGATGGTGTACGAGAGGTGCAAAAGCGAAACGGAGACCGTCGAAGGTCCCGCGGTAGCCCTTCAGGCTGCCGAGCACGGAGCGGGTATGGCTGGCGACGAACGGATTCAGGGCCAGCCGCCCCCCGACGAGGAGCGCGGCGAGGACGACGAGCGAGATCCAGAGGACGCGGAGGCGACCATGGCGCCGCGGGGCCATGCGGCAACATGGAACCCGGCGGCGCGGGCTGCAACGGGAGCGCCCTGCGAGTGGAAGGGCGGCCGCCGCCCGCGCCGGGCGCCGGCCAGGAATCGGCGGTCCCGGCCGTCGCGGCGATCTGCCGCAACCGCGGGGACCCGACAGACGCGTCCGGAGGCATTAGTTTGTGTACAAACAATCAGGAAGGAGGTCTGGGCCCATGGCCCCCCGCACATTGAACGTGTTACTCGGAATCTGGCTCTTCATCTCTGCCTTCGTCTGGACGCACGACGCGTCGCAGCTGACCAACACCTGGATCCTCGGCGTTCTCTGCGTCGTCTTCGCGCTGGTGGCGATGCGCGTCGCGCAGATCCGGTTCCTGAACACCGCGCTCGCGGTGTGGCTGTTCATCTCGGCGTTCGCGATCCCTGCCCAGTCGCGCGCCACGGTGTGGAACAACGCCTTGGTGGCGATCGCGGTCTTCGTGATTTCGCTGATGCCCGAAGAGAGATTGCGGATCCCGACGCGCACGCCGCGCACGGCGTAAGCTCCGTCATCGCGAGCCGGCGCGCCGCAACGGCACTCCGGCGCTTCCGCCCGCTGCCGCCGTGACCCGCTGGCCGGGAAGCAGCGGCGGCATGGGGCAGCCCAGCGAATCGGAGATGGCCCGGAGCAGCTCGCCCTCCGCGATCGTCACCTCGCCATCCGAGGCGATGGCAGCGACACAGGCCGCGAGGATGTCGGCCCGCAGGCGCGGCGCCGTTTCGGTGAGGCGCGCCAGGGCCCGGTCCAGGGCCGGGAGGCCGCATTGCTCCCGCGGCAACAGCGTCGGAGCGAAGCGGTCGCGCGACAGCTCCGCGCGCGCCGCGGCGAAGGCGGTCGCGGCGGCACTCGGATTCGCCGCACCGGCATGCGCAAGGATCGAGAGCAGGATGGAGAGCGCGTCGCCGGCCTCGATCGCCGGCGGCGCCCGGCGCGGCTGCGGCTCGAAGTGGGCGGCGAGGTGGCGCAGCAGGACGCGCTGGAGCGTGTACTCGAACAGTCCGATGCGGGAATCGGCGCGGATCAGCCGGTCGACGGCCTCGCGCAGCTCGCCGTACTGTGCTCCCGACAGCCGCCGCAACGTCGGCAGCGCCAGGTCGACGATCGGAAGGCGTGCTTCGGCGGGAGTGGTTCGCAAGGCGGCGGCCGCGCGCGACACCTGGTCCGCGAGCTGGGGATTGCCGAGCTGGAGCAGGGCCTCGAGCTGCGCCGCTCTGATCTCCGGCTTGTCGTCGAGGAGCAGCGCGAGGACGACCGCTCTCGCGACCCATGGCTCCCGGATGCCTTCGCGGAGGCGCTGCGGGATCCGCGCGACCAGCGACTGGGCGTAGGCGATGTGCTGATCGCCCAAGGCTCCGACGGTCGCGAGCACCGCGCGAGGTTGCACGCCGATCGGCGCAGTCGCCTGTGCGGCGGCGGCCACCCCGGCGACCTCGTCCGCCAGCGCCACCGGCCGCAGGTCGCTGCCGGGCATCTCGCCCTGGAACTCCGGGTCGAGCAGGCGGATGCGCGCAGCCAGCGGCGGATGCGTCGAGAGGAGCGAAAGGAACGGGTTCATCCCTTCGCTGAAGTAGAAATGGCTCGCCTCCTCCGCGCGCGGCGCCAGCAGCAGCGATCCCGGGCCGACGCCGCCGATCTTCTTCAGCGCGCCGGCGAGGCCTCCGGGATTGCGGGTGAACTGGACCCCCGAGGCGTCGGCCAGCAGCTCGCGTTCGCGGCTGACCGCGGCCTTGATCAAGCGCGTGAAGAACACCCCGATCGCTCCGATCAGGTAGAGCGCGCCTCCGAGGAAAAGCGCAGCCGACGAGGCGCTCGCGCTCCGGCGGATCCGCGCGCCGTCCGTCCTCCCCGTGCTGCGGAGGAGCGTCGATCCGATCAGGCCGATCACCAGGATGCCGTGGACCAGCCCCAACAGGCGCAGGTTGATCCTCGAATCGCCGTTCAGCAGATGGCTGAACTCGTGGGCCACCACGCCCTGGAGCTCGTCGCGCGAGAGCAGCTTCAGCGACCCGTCGGTCACGGCGATCGCCGAGCGGGAGGCGTCGAGGCCGACGGCGAAGGCGTTGATCCCCGGCTCCCGCGAGAGGACGTGCACGGCGGGAACGGGCACTCCGGAGGCGATCGCCATCTCCTCCACCACATTCAGCAGGCGGCGCTCGTACGGGTCGCGGGTGTTCGGATCCAGCAGGCGGCCACCGAGCCCGAGCGCGAGCGACTCTGCCGAGCCGCTCAGCGCGCGCGTCTTGTACACGCTGGCGCCGCAGATCAGGGTCACCGTCGCTGCCGCGATCTTCCAGAAGAGGTTTCTGTCCCAGAAGTGCAGCGGGATGCCCCCGGCGGAGCGCAACGACAGGTAGAGCAGCGACACCCTGGCGACCGCATACACCGCGACCACGGTGCCGGCGACGGCGAGGGTGAACAGGACGATCAGCCAGAAGGTGTGTGTTCTGGCCCGCTGCTCCGCCTCGAAGAAATCCATCGGCTCAGGCGAACGAGACTTTCACGGCCTCGCGCTCGGTGGCGCGCTCGATCTCCCAGGGGCGCGCTTCCGCGAACCCGCCGGAGCCCGCGATGATCGAGGCGGGAAAGACCTCGCGGCCGGTGTTGTACGCCATCACCGCGTCGTTGTAGGCCTGCCGCGCGAAAGCGACCTTGTTCTCGGTGGAGGCCAGCTCCTCCGCGAGCTGGTTCATGGTGGTGTTCGCCTTCAGGTCCGGGTAGGCCTCCGCGACGGCGAACATGCGTCCGAGCGCGCCGCCCAGCGCCGTCTCCGCGCCCGCCAGATCCCGCATCGCTCCTGCGTCGCCCGGGGTTCCGGCGGCGCGCTGCGCGGCGGAGCTGGCCTGGTTGCGGGCGGTGATCACGGCGTCGAGCGTCTGCCGCTCGTGCTTCAGGTAGCCCTTGGCCGTCTCGACCAGGTTGGGGATCAGGTCGTAGCGGCGCTTGAGCTGGACGTCGATCTGCGAGAACGCGTTCTTGTACCGGTTTCGCAGCTCGACGAGGCGGTTGTAGGCGGAGACCGCGACGACGGCGCCGAGGACGAGGATTCCAAGGACGATCAGTCCGACCATTGCGCTTCCCTCCTGCGGTACGCCGACACCCGCGACGCCTCCACGGTAGTGGCGCTTGCCCGAAGCGTCCAAATCCCGGCGCGGGCACATCCGCGCAGGAGGTGCGCACCTTGACGGCACGCGCCGCCTGCAAGAGAACGGCGCCGCCGGGGTACCGGCCAGGAGAAACCGATGGGTTCACTCTCTGGGAAGCGGGCATGGGTGACGGGCGCGAGCAGCGGGATCGGCGCCGCCACGGCGCGGCTGCTCGCAAACCATGGCGCCGAGGTGGTGCTCTCCGCCCGCCGCGAGGATCGCCTGCGCGCGCTGGCGCGGGAGCTGGGTTCGGCCGTGGTCAAGCCGGTCGACGTCGCCGACCGCCGCGCGATGGAACGCCTCGGCGAGGAGCTGGACGCGATGGGCGGAGTGGACATCCTCGTCGCCAACGCCGGGCTGATGCCGCTCTCGCCGATGCTCGAAGGGCGCGTCGACGAGTGGGAGCAGATGATCGACGTCAACCTCAAGGGTCTGCTCTATTCGATCCGCGCCGTCTACCCGGGGATGGCGAGGCGGAGGAAGGGACACATCGTCAACCTCGGCTCCGTCGCCGGCCGGGTGGCGAACAAGAATGGCGCGGTCTACAGCGGGACCAAGTTCGCGGTGCGCGCGATCACCGACGCGCTCCGCAAGGAAGCGCTGGAGTACGGCGTGCGCGTCACCGACGTGGAGCCGGGCGCCGTCGCCACCGAGCTGCCGCTCTCGATCCGCTCCGAGCCTGCGCGCAAGGCGATGACCGGCGCGGAGGGAGCGTATGCGCCGGGAAGGGAGATCCTCGAGGCGGAGGACATCGCAAACGCGATCTATTACGTGGTCTCGCAGCCCGAACGGGTGACCGTCTGCGAGCTCCTCATCCGCCCGCGGGCGCAGGAGCGGTGACCTCGGAGGCGACAGGGTGGAGGGGGCGATGATCCGGGCGGCACTGGTCCAGGACGAGCGCGAGCTGCGGCAGATCCTCGAGCTGCAGGCCGGCAATCTCGCGCGCAACCTGGCGAAGGACCTGGTCGCGGCGGAAGGCTTCGTCACCGTGGAGCACAGCCTCGATGCGCTGAAGCGGATGCATAAGCTCGCACCGAGCGTCATCGCGAAGGACGGGGAGGCCCTGGCCGGGTACGCGCTGGTGATGCCCGTCGCGGCCCGATCGCTCATTCCCGTCCTCGAACCGATGTTCCGGCGGCTGGAAGCGCTGGGGCTGTTCAAGGAGCGCTTCTACGTGATGGGCCAGATCTGCGTCGGGCGCAGATGGCGCGGGCAAGGCGTGTTCGACCTCCTCTACGCCGCGCACCGGCAACACCTGCGCGCCGCGTACGATTGCGTGGTGACCGAGGTGGCGACCCGGAACGCGCGCTCGATGCGGGCGCATGCGCGGGTCGGGTTCGCGGTGATCGACCGCTACGCGGACGCGAACGACGACTGGGCCGTGCTCCGCTGGGATTTCCGTGACCCGGCGCCTTTACGAACGCCTCCGGCTCCGGAATAGTCCGCGGGCTCGCCGCATCCTGCTGAGTAGCCCGCGCGCTTCCGCGCGGAAGCATGGGGGTTCAGATGGATCGGGTCCCGGTTTCGATGCCCGGCGCTTCTGCGGGGCAGCTCAAGCTCGGCCTTTTGCTCCTGCTCGGCGCCTGTGCGACCGCTCCGCACGCGCAGCGGCCGGCCGTTCCGGAGAACCTGCGCGTCCCCGAAGGGCAGCGCTTCCTCCTGCGGGCCATGGCCCGGGGCGCCCAGATCTACACCTGCAAGACGAAGGCGACGGATCCGGCGGCGTTCGAGTGGGCGCTCAAGGCGCCCGAGGCGGAGCTGTTCGACGAGGGCGGCGCGAGGATCGGCCATCATTCTGGCGGGCCCACCTGGGAGGCCCTCGATGGCAGTCGCGTCGTGGGCGAGGTGGAGCAGCGCTCGCCGGCGCAGAACGCCGTCCCCTGGCTGCTGCTGCACGCGAAGTCGCATGAAGGGACGGGGACGCTTGCGGCCGTCCAGTACATCCAGCGACTCGACACGGTCGGCGGTGTGGCTCCCTCCGCGGGGTGCGACGCGGCGCATGCAGGCGAGGAAGCGCGCATCGACTACTCCGCCAACTACGATTTCTACGGATTGAAGTGACGCGCGCGGCTATCCCTTCAGCCGCGCCCGCAGCTCCCGCTTGAGCAGCTTGCCGCTTGGATTCTTCGGCAGGCTCTCGACGAACACCACGCGCTTGGGCACCTTGAAGTGCGCCATCCGCGACTTGCAGTAGTCGACGACGGTCTTCTCGTCGAGCGAGTGGCCCTGCTTCACCACGATGACGGCGGTGACGGCTTCCACCCAGTACGGATCGGGGAGGCCGATCACCGCGACCTCCGCGATGTCGGGGTGCTGGTAGATCTTCTCTTCCACTTCCCGGCTGGCCACGTTCTCGCCGCCGGACTTGATCATGTCCTTCTTCCGGTCGACGACGGTGATGTAGCCCTCCTCGTCGATGGTGGCGAGATCGCCGCTGTGGAACCAGCCGCCCTCGAAGGCGGCGGCGGTGCGCGGCTCGTCGTTGTAATACCCGCGCAAGAGCTGGGGGGAGCGGTGCACGATCTCGCCCACTTCGCCGGGCCGGACGTCCTTCATCGCGTTGTCGACCACCCGCGTCTCGACGTTCAGCACGGCGCGCCCCGCCGAGCCCGCCTTGCGCACCTGGTCCTCGGGCTTGAGCACGGTGGCGAGCGGCGCGATCTCCGTCTGCCCGTAGAAGTTCCACAGGCGCACCTGCGGCAGCCGCCGGCCGATCTCCTCCAGCACCGCCACCGGCATGATCGACGCGCCGTAATACCCTTTGGCCAGCTTCGAGAGGTCGGCCTTGTCGAAGCTCGCCGAGCGGAGCAGCGAGATCCAGATCGACGGCGGGGCGAAGAAGGAATTCGCGCCGTGCTTCTCCAGCTGGGCGAGGATGTTGTCCGGCGTCGGCTTGCTGGTGATCACGCTGGTCGCGCCCACGTAGATCGAGGGACCGAGGAAGACGTCGAGCTGCGCGCAGTGGTAGAGCGGCAGCGCGTGCAGGACGCGGTCGCTCGCGGCGATCTCTCCCTCGAGGACGCAGCTGACGTACTCCCAGAGCAGCGCCTCGTGCGTCAGCATCGCGCCCTTGGGCAGCGACTCGGTGCCGCTGGTGTAGATGATCTGCGCGAGCGAGCCGCCCTCGACCTCGCTCTCGATCGGCCCTGCGCGCGACGAGATCAGGGCCTCGAACGTCAGCATCCCCTCGGGAGCGGTCGAGCTCTCCTCTCCCGGCAGCCAGATCAGGCGCTCGACCCTGGTATCCCGGGCCGCGGCCTGCTTTCCGGCATCGACGAGGTCCGGACCGACGGCGAGGAACCGTGCGCCGGCATGCCGGAGGACGAACGCGGCTTCCTCCGCATTCAGCATGAAGTTGATCGGCACCAGCACCGCGCCCAGCCGCGCGAGCGCGAACCGGAGCGCCGCGAACGCATGCGAATTGCGGGAGAGGATGGCGACCCGATCTCCGGCGCGGACGCCGATGCCGGCGAGACCCGCCGCCGCGCGATCGCAGATCCCGTCGAGCTCGGCGAAGCTCCAGCTCACCTCGCCGCAGACGATCGCGGTCTTGCCCGGAAAGCGCGCGGCGCTGCGGTGCAGGATGTCTCCCAGGGTCTGTCTCCAGAGATTCGGCATCAGAGCCTCCGGCGCGAGAATGCCACGCCGGACCGCGAAGGTCAGCGGGCGCTCTGGTATCGTGTGCGCCCCTGGCATGGACTCGCGACGGCAGCTCTCCGCTGATCTCCGCGCGCTGGGCGTCACTGCCGGCGATGTCGTCCTGGTGCACGCCTCGGTTCGCGCCGTCGGCGAGATGGCGTGCGCGTCTGGCGCGAGATGGAAGAGTTCGACACCTCGGACAAGGGCGCCCACCCGAACCTGCCCGACCGATCCTTCGCACGCCTCGTCGACGGCTATCTGGCCGCCACGGGAACCGGGGAGGCCGCGCCGGACGCCCTCCCGGAGGCGTAGAGCGTCCACGAATCAGGGATGACCTCGCAGCTGCGGATCGTATCCCCGAAGCCGGGCTCAGGCGCCTTCCATCGCTGCCATGGGCGACAACCGGGAGCGCCGGACGGCGATCCAGAGGCCGAGCGAGCAGAACAATGCCCCGACCGCGCCGACCAGAACCGGGACGCCCTCGTTCCACCAGCCTCGATCGATGCGCGCGTCTGACGGATGCGAGGGGTCGTACAGGACGGTGGCGGACTCGCCCGTGCGCCACGAGGGCGGGTTCGCGCTGACGGAGTCCTTGAACCTGTACGTGCGGCCGCCGTGCTCGAATTCGACGACGGGGGCCCAGGTCGTGCCGTTGCTGGAGTGGTTTGCGCTCAGCTCGACGACGACGCCGGTTCCGCGGACCGCGGTCTCCAGGAAGGTCTCCGTCTTCCTGTGGAGGTACAGCCCGAGCACGACGAGGCCCGCGCCGGCGAGCACCAGCACCGGACTCGCAAAGCGGTTTGCCCGTTGCTGCTTGCGGACGCTGTTCTCCACTGCGGCAGGATCCGCCCAGCGGATCTCCGCCTTGGTCGCGTCGGTGAAGATCCGCGGCGAGAGCTGCTTCCTCTTCAAGGCGCGGAACGCCTCGCGCGACAGCGGGTGGGCGCGCAGCGAGCCGCGGAGCTTCCACGCTGCCCATCCGACGACCGCCACCGCCCCGGCGATGGAGAACGGGGTCACCCGGAACACCGCGAAGAAGATGATGCAGAAGACGATCCCCATCGATGCGACGGCGACCCCCAGGACGTACGTCAAGGGAGACTTGATCTCGGCCTTCTCCGGATCCTCGGGTCGCACGAACACCGAGAGCGCGTCGCCGACGGCTCCCAGCGGACACGACGAACCGATCGACGATTCCAGGTATCGCGTTCGTCCGTCGAGGCCGCCGTATTGCGCGACCGCGTGGAAGAAGCCGTCGCCGGAAGCGCCGCTCGTCGCGGTGGAGAACCCGATCAGCTTCGCGGGCACCACGACGGCGCCGAAGCGCGCGCGCGCCTCCGAAACGACGATGGCTGCTCCGAGCGCGGTCAGGCACAGCCCGGTGAAGAGAAGGACGATCTCCATTGCGGTACATCTTCGTCCCGCGTCGCCGCGCCAGCCAGATTCTCGCGCCGGGCGGTCGCGAAAGCTCCCACACCGGCGCACCGGGAAGCGCGACGCGATGCGCCGCGCGCCTAATTCCGGGCGCCGGGCTCCGGATAGCACCCCGCGCTGCGCGCGAGCTGGCGGACGAGCGCCAGCACCGACTCGCAGATCGGCACCGGCACCTTGGTGAGCTGCGCCATCTCCACCACGGCGCCGAGCAGCGCGTCGATCTCCATCGGACGGCCGCGCTCCAGATCGATCAGCGTCGACGGCTTGTGCGAGCCCACCTCGGCCGCTCCGGCGATCCGCGCGTCGACGTCGAGCGGGAGCCGCACGCCGAGCTTCTCCGCGACCGTCTGCCCTTCCACCATCATGGTCCGCGCCAGCGCGCGCGTCTCCGGGTTCGCGATCACCACGTCGAGAGGCGAGCGCGTCAGCGAGCAGATCATGTTGAAGGAGAGATTGCCCCAGAGCTTCACCCAGAGGTTCTCGCGGATCCGCGGGCGCACGGGCGCCCGGAGCCCGGCCTTGATCATCAGCTGCGAGAACGCCTGCGCCCGCTCGCTCTTCGAGCCGTCCGGCTCTCCCAGGTCGAAGCGGTTCGAGTACGTGTGCTCGATCACGCCGGGCGCGATCACGTCGGTGGCCGGGTACACGATGCACCCGATCACCCGGCTGGGCGGCAGGAGCTCCCACAGCTTCCCGCCGGGGTCGACGCTCTGCAGGCGCGTGTTCTCGTACTCGCCGCCCGACTTGTAGAAGTACCACCAGGGAACGCCGTTCAGCGCGGGGATGAGCACCGTGCGATCGCCGAGCAGGTGCCGGATCGACGGCGCGGCCGCGGGGAGCGAATGCGCCTTGACCGCGATCACCACGTAGTCCTGCGGCCCCAGCTCGCGCGCGTCGTCGGTGCAGCGGGGATGCGTGACCAGGGTCTCGGCCCCGCTCTTGAGGATCAGCCCGTTCGCCTTCATCGCCGCCAGATGAGGGCCGCGGGCGACGCAGCTCACCTCGGCGCCCGCGGTCGACAGCCGCGCGGCCACGTAGCCGCCGATCGCGCCCGCGCCGAAGACGCAGACCTTCATTGCCCGAGCCCCAGCTTCGCCGCCAGGCCGATGCGCTGCAGCTTCCCCGTCGGTCCGCGCGGCAGCTCGGTGACGAAGACGATCTTGTGCGGGACCTTGTAGTGCACGAGGTGCTTTTCGGCGAAGTCGCGCAGCTCGCGCTCGCTGACCGTCTTGCCGTCCTTCAGCACCACCGCCGCGGCTACTTCCTCGCCGAGCATGTCGTGCGGCATGCCGAAGGTGAGCGCCGTCTGCACCGCGGGGTGCTCCATCAGCACCACGTCGACCTCCAGCGGCGAGACCTTCTCGCCGCCGCGGTTGATCATCTCCTTGATCCGGCCGATGATCCGCACGTAGCCCTCGTCGTCGATCCTGCCCTCGTCGCCGGTGCGGAACCAGCCGCTGGTGAACGACTTCGCGTTCGCCTCCGGATTGTTCACGTACCCGCGCGTCACGTTGGCGCCCCGCACCACGATCTCGCCGCTGTGGCCGGGCGGCAAGAGCGTGCCCGACTCGTTCATGATCGCGATCTCCGGACCCGCCGCGATGCCCACGGTGCCGGGCTTGCGGGGGCGCGGCGGGAGCGGGTTCGACGCCATCTGGTGCGACGCCTCCGTCATCCCGTACGCCTCGATCACCGGGGCATGGAACGCCGCCTCCAGCTCGGACATCAGCCGCGGGCGCAAGGACGCCGAGGACGACCGGATCAGGCGCAGCCGCCTGCGCGCGAGGATCTCCTTGTTTCGCTCGGCCCGCCCGAGGACCGCCTTGTGCATGGCGGGAACGCCGGTGGTCCAGGTGGGATGGACCTCGTCGAGCCAGTGGAAGAAACGAAGCGCGTTGAATCCCGGGGTGACGAACACCTGCGCGCCGACGGAGAGGGACGAGAGCACTCCCGCGACGAGCCCGTGGATGTGGAACAGCGGCATGATCTGCAGGCAGATGTCCGCCGGCGTCAGCGCCAGCGCCGCGGCGATGTTTCCCGCCGACGCGGAGAGATTGGACTGCGAGAGCGGGACGAGCTTCGGCCGCGCGGTGGTTCCGCTGGTGTGCAGCAGGAGCGCGACGTCGTCGGCCTTCCCTGCGCCGGGCGCTTGCGTTTTGCCCTTGAGGGCTGCCGGAGCCTCCAGCCGGAAGCTGCCCGCGCCCGCCGCCGGCTCCGGGTGGAGCTCGATCACCGGGATCGAGAGCTTCGCCGCGACGTTCCGGGCAGGGGACGCGACGCCGTGCTGGAGGACGAGCGCCTTGGGCTGCAGGTCGCCGAGGTAGAAGTCGAACTCGTCCTCGCGGTACCCCGGATTGAGCGGAGCGGTGGCGGCGCCCGCGGCGAGGGAGACGAACGCGGCCGCGTTCTCCGGACCGTTGTGCAGCACCATCGCCACCCGGTCGCCGCGGCCGATCCCCATCGCATTCACATCGTCGATGGTGCGCGCGGCGAGGTCGCGCAGGCCGCGCCAGCTGAGGGGTTTCATCTCCGGCGCGCTGAGCGCCGGGGCGGCGTCCTCCCCGCGGGAGAGCTGCGAAAGGATGGTCTTCGGATCGTTCACGCTTTCGCCTCTAGCACGGACCCGCCCTCCCCGCCCGGATTCGAAGCAGGACCGTTCAGCGAAACTGTACGCACGACGGGCGGCTGCGCCACGTCCCAGAGCCCGGCGCGGGGCTGGTACCCGAGCGTCGCCAGGGCGGCGCGGCCGCAGAGGATGCCGCCGAAGTGGAAGCGGCGCTCACTCGTCCGATAGTCGAATCCCGGCCCTGCCAGCGCCCGAAGCCGGTACGAAGCCGGCACCAGCCAGCCCGGCAACGGAAGGCACCGCTGCCCCGAGCGCGCGGCGAGCTCCGAGAGCGGCAGGAGATCGGCGCCGGGGATGTTGAACACGCCGCTCTCGTGCGCGCGGACGGCGAGCGCGATGGCGCGCACCAGGTCCTCGCGGGTGATCAGGTTGACCATCGGATCGTATCCGAGCGGGCGCACGCAGGGATCGGTGCGGAGCCAACGCTGGAGCTGCCCGTCGGCGCCGGGAGCGAAGAGCTCCGCGCAGCGCAGGACGGTGACTCGGAGGCGCGAGGTCCCGATCCGCGCGCACGCGGCCTGGTCGGCTTCGACCAGATCGCGGAGCCAGTCAGGCGCCGAAGGGTCCGACTCGACCGGGTGCTCTTCGTCGATCAGCGCGGGGTCGCCCGGGCCCACGCGATAGACCTCACCCGTGCTGCGGTAGATGAAGCGCTGGATCGTCGCGTGCCGCTCGCAGAGGTGCAGCATCTCCCGGACGGCGTCCGCGGCGCCGTGCGGCCGCATCGTTTCCCTGGACGGCGCGTGCACCACGACGTCGACGCGCGCGTCGAGGGCGGCGCCGAAGAGCAGCCCGCGCCGCGTCCGCGAGTGCGACAGATCCGCCCGCACCCAGCGGACCGCGCTCCCGCGGAAGAGCGGCTCCATCGCCGTTTCCGGCTCCGGACCGCAAGCGAGCACCGGCATCTGCGCGGCGAGAGCGAGACACAGCGCGACGCCCTCCGGGGAGCCCGCGGCCGTCACCAGGACCGTGCTCACGACCGCTCCTTTCGCGCCCGGTCGAGGAGCGCCTGGAGCGCGTCGCGCACGATCGCGGCCGCCTCGGCGACCACCGCGGGCAGATCGGCCTGCTCCGGGGTCCAGCGCCGGTGGAGCTCGATGGGGTCGCCATACTCGATCCGGTACGGGACCGGCAGCGGGATCGGTGGAATCGCGAATGGCACCCACGGCGCGCCGAAGGCGCGGATCGGCAGGCGGAAACCGAACGGGAACTGGTCATCCGGACCGACGATCGCCGCCGGGACGATCGGGGCGCGATGGCGGATGGCCATCTCCGCGTGGCCGACGCTCCACGACTGCAGGCGGTACCGCTCCGACCAGGGCTTGCCGATCCCGTTCGTCCCTTCAGGGAAGATGACCACCAGCTCGCCGTCCTCGAGCAGGTGATGGACGTTGCGCCGGTTGCCGCCCACCGCGCCCGATCGGGTGAAGAAGGTCCCGACCAGGGGGATGCGGAGGACGAAGTCGTCCATCACGGTCCGCGGCACGCGCAATGGATTCGATCGGAGCACGATGTCCGTCCAGAGCATCAGGCCGTCGAACGGCAGCAGCCCGCCGTGGTTCGCCACCACGATCGCCGGCCCCTTCGCCGGCAGGTTGCGGATCTTGCGCGAGGTGACCCGAAACCATGCCCTGTACAGGGGCAGCATCCGCGCAAGGCCTGCGCCCACGCCGGCCGCGTGGAGGCCGAACGCGTCGTAGCCCTGGAGGCCCACATCGTGCCGGAACTCCGCCAGGCGGCGGCGATCGCGCGCCCTGAGCGTGAGATGCGAAAGCGCAGTCAGGTCCCGTGCGTTCGACATGCCACGGGGCGATGCGATTCCCGCGCCGGAATCGCGCGCAAGGTTTGCCGCCGGCGGCGGCGAGCGCCCCTACGGCCGGGTCTGCTCCAGGGCGGCGGCGAGACCTTTCGCGAGGTCCCCGGTGCGGCCCACGCCCCAGTAGTGCAGGAACATCACCCGCGGGCTCTCGCCCGTCATGTGCTGGTGGATGGCGACCACGTTGATGCCGGCGTGCCGCAGCGCCTTGAGCACGTTCTGCAACTCGCCTTCCAGCATGGCGAAGTCGCCGTCGACCACCGCCTTCTCGTCGCTGCCGGCGAACGCCGCCCAGGTGTTCACGCCCATCGCGTTCCCCATCGCGTGCCCCGCCATGCTCGTCTCCCGGGCGATGGTGACCTTGTACACGCCGTTCGCCAGCTCGCCCTTGTGGCCGAGGACCGCCTCGATCTTCCTCGGGTCGAGAGAGGTCGAGGCGGGATCGATGCTGGCCTCCGGCGCCGGCCAGGGCTGCTTCATCGCCGCGAACACCTTCCCCACCGCGGCCGCGAGGGTCGCCTCGTCGCCCATGCCGCCGATGTGCATGAACATGATCCTCGGCTGTTCCCAGAGGAAATGATTGTGCAGCGCGGTGACGGCGAGACCGTTGTCCAGCGCCGCGCTCATCGCCGGGTTCACCTGATCTTCGGTGAGCACCATGTCGCCCATCACCGCGACATGGCTTCCCACCTTGGTGAACGCTGCCCAGGCGGTGAGGCCCAGCGCCGGCGTCAGGTGGACTCCCGCGGCCTGCACGTGGAGGTCGCTGCGGGGAAAGGAGACCTTGAAGACCCCCTCTTTCTCGTTCCAGGCCCCCTTCGCCCCCGTGAGTTGCTCGATTCTGGACGTGTCGAGTGCGGGACCCGCCGCCGCGGCGACGATCGCGAGGATGAAAGAAAGATGCATGTTCTGCCGACCTCCGGAAAAGCGTCCAGGAGCGGAATGCCCGTCCGCGCCGCGGACGTCAATCGCTCCTGCGTCTGATTGCGCGCCCTCGCGGGCGACGCCCTCCAGGCAGGGTAGCGCCACCAGGACGACGATCGCGGACAAACCCGGTTGCGGCGTGGCCCGGCCGCACGCAAGATCACTCTGTCATCGGATCCATCTTGCGTCGAGCGCGTTCCGCCGCGTACAGATCGTTTGTGCGCCAACTGTCTGTCGAATCGCCGGGGTGACCGACCATGCAGACAGCCCTGCGCTACGCGCTCCCCATCGTCTTCGGACTCGCCCTGTTCACCCTGGGCAGCTACCTGGTGGTGAGCACCACCAGCCGGAGCTGGTTCGAGGACGACGTCCGCCGCCGCGCCGAGCTGGCGATCCGGGGCGCCGGCGACGCGCTGTCGCAAAGCTGGGCGCGCGGAGATCGCGTCTCCGTGCGGCGGGTGCTGGACGACATCACCCGCGACGAGCGCATCCTCGCCGCGGCCGCCTGCGCCCCGGACGGCTCCGTCTTCGCCCAGACCGCCGACTTTCCCCGCTCGCTGCCCTGCAGCCGATTCGTCGCGCGAAGTTTGGGCAACGGCCAGGCGCGGGCCTGGAACCGCGCCGAGCGCGTCGACGGCGCGAGCGTGTACCTGAGCGCGCTGCCCGTGCTCTCGCCGGGGAGCGTCCCCCTCGGCGCCGTCGGCCTGATCCACGACATGAGCTACGCCGAGGAGCGCGATGCGCTGACCCGCCGCGCCGCCCTGGGATTGTTCGGCGTGCTCGCCGTCAGCGCCATCGTCCTCTCCACCGCCAGCGCCCGCGGCTCGCTGCGGCGCTTCCGCAACGACCTGCGCAACCTCGTCCGGGGGGAGCGGTCCCGGGGAGAGTTCCAGCCCCTGCTGCAGGACGTCCGCGACCTGGCCGCGCAGCTCTCGCCGGTCAACCGCGCGGAAGAGACCGGGCGGGCGTGGAACCCGGAGCGCCTGCGCGAGGTGCTGCACGAGCACCTGCAAGGCGAGAAGGTGGTGATCGTCGCCAACCGCGAGCCCTACATCCATGACCGCGACGAGCACGGGGCGCTGCGCGTGCTCCACCCGGCGAGCGGCCTCGTCACCGCGCTCGAGCCGGTGATGCGGGCGTGCTCGGGGGTCTGGGTGGCGCACGGGAGCGGCCCCGCGGACCGGGAAACGAGCGACAAGCAAGGACGCATCCGGGTCCCGCCCAAGGAAGAGTCCTATACCTTGCGCAGGGTCTGGCTCACCGCCGAGGAAGAGCAGGGCTACTACTACGGCTTCTCCAACGAAGGGCTCTGGCCGCTCTGCCACATGGCCCACGCGCGGCCGACGTTCCGCGACGAGGACTTCGCGCACTACAAGCGGGTGAACGAGCGCTTCGCCGAGGCGGTCGTCAGCGAGGTCGATCGGCAGGACCCGATCATCCTGGTGCAGGATTATCACTTCGCGCTCGCCCCGCGGCTGATCCGGGAGCGGCTCCCCCGCGCCACCATCCTCACCTTCTGGCACATCCCCTGGCCGAATCCGGAGCAGTTCGGCATCTGCCCCTTCCGGGAAGAGGTCCTCCAGGGACTCCTGGGGAGCAGCATCGTCGGCTTCCACGTCCAGGCGCATTGCAACAACTTCGTCGATTCCGTCGACCGGTACCTGGAGGCGCGCATCGATCGCGAGCGCATCGGCATCATCCACTCCGGCGAGACCACGCTGGTGCGGCCGTACCCGATCTCGATCGAATGGCCCAACCACTGGGCGCAAGAGTCGCCGCCGGCCGCGGCCTGCCGCAAGGAGGTGTTCGCCGAGCTGGGGCTCAAGGCGGATGCGCTGCTCGGCGTCGGCGTCGATCGCCTCGACTACACCAAGGGGATCGAGGAGCGGCTCCTCGCCGTCGAGCAGCTGCTGGCGCGGTTCCCCCAGTTCCAGGGCCGCTTCACCTTCGTCCAGCTCGCGGCGCCGAGCCGCACCGCCATCGAGCGGTACCAGCAGCTCAACCTGAACGTCGAGTCGCTGGCGAAGCGGATCAACGAGCGGTTCGGGAGCGCCGACTACCGTCCGGTGATCCTGCAGCGGCAGCACCACGAGCCTCCGCGCGTCTTCCGCTACCTCCGGGCGGCGGACCTCTGCTACGTCAGCAGCCTCCACGACGGGATGAACCTGGTGGCGAAGGAGTTCGTCGCGGCGCGCGACGACGAGCGCGGCGTCCTCGTGCTCAGCCAGTTCACCGGCGCGGCGCGCGAGCTGACCGAAGCGCTGGTGGTCAACCCGTACGACCTGAAACAGGCGAGCCGCGCGCTGGCGGCGGCGCTCACCATGCGCCCGCAGGAGCAGACGGAGCGGATGCGCGCCTTGCGGTCGCTCGTCTCGGAGTTCAACGTCTATCGCTGGGCGGGCCGGATGCTCGCCGACGCCGCCCGGCTGCGCCAGCGGGATCGGCTGTCCCAGCGCCTCGGCGGTCTCGCCAGCGTCGAAGGAGCCGCGTGATGCAGCCCATCCTCTCCGGGAGCGTCCTCCACAGCCTCGCCGAGCAGGACACCCTGCTCGCCTTCGACTTCGACGGGACGCTCGCGCCCATCGTCGACGACCCTGCCTCGGCCGCCATGCGCCCGCAGACGCGGCACCTTCTGGCGCAGGCGGCTCAGCTCTACCCGTGCGTGGTCATCTCCGGACGGGCGGAGCAGGACGTCCTGCGGCTC
>Ga0070741_10005424_pt1 | contig 28392 bp, 26 predicted proteins | sample Coa_R1_4_FD_66440 | JGI IMG/M metagenome (GOLD analysis project Ga0070741, IMG submission 66440) | Surface soil microbial communities from Centralia Pennsylvania, which are recovering from an underground coalmine fire - Coalmine... | ecosystem: Environmental > Terrestrial > Soil > Unclassified ... | reverse complement strand
ATTCATGAAATCCGAGGATTACTGCCAAGGGGACGCCTTCCAAGCCGAAAAGCGCACGGTTTTCAGCGCCGGATGGCTGCCCTTGGGCGCCGAAGGCCAGATCGCCAAGCCCGGCGATTACCTGTCCGTCTCGGTCGGCGGCTGGGGCGTGGTGGCGGTGCGCGGCCAGGATGGCACGGTGCGCGTGCTGCGCAACGCCTGCCGGCATCAGAACATGCCGGTGGTGAATGCAGGCACCGGCAGCTGCACCAACTTTCGCTGCCGCTTCCATGGCTGGACCTACGACCTCGCAGGCAGGTTCCTGAGCGCGCCGCCGCCCATGGCGCCGCCGCCGACCCAGACTGATCGCGATCTCGCCACGTTCGCGGCCACCGCGAACGGCGGCGTGCTTTTCTTCAGCGTCGGCCAAGCGGCGGCCGCCGCCCCACAACTCGGCGTGGGCGCGTCCTATGCAGGCACATCCATTCTCGACATCGACGCCAACTGGAAAGCCGTGGTCGAGCATCTGCTCGCCGAGAAAAAAGAATTCCACTGGCCGCTGCTGTTCGTGCGACGCGACGGCGCGAATACCGTGGTCCACCAGATCGTGCCGCACACGTTCCTGCGCACGCGGCTGTTCAGCCACGTCTTCGGCGCCGGCGACGGCGACGGTGCGGCGATCAAGCAGGGCAGCGAAAGCCTGCAAGCGGCGCGCGCGGCCGGCACCCTGCCGGAAGAGAGCGAGTTCCACATCGGATTAAAGCGCTTCATGCAAGGCGGCAGTTCTTCTCCATCGTAGGGAACTTCCGGCATCCCACATCGTAGGCAGGAAAACTCCGGGAGATCCCGCCATGCATCTGCACGAGAGTCTGATCTCGAGCCTGCCGCGCGTTTGGGCCGACATGAACTATCTCGCGCCGATGGCCGAACGGCCGCGCAACTACACATTCGATCCGCCGGGCGGCGTGCCGCGCAGCAACGTCGTCAACGACGCGCAGTCGGTGGCGATCCACGATCTGCGCCCGATTGCCCACTACGTCTCGCTCGACGCCAACGGCTTCAGCCTGGTGAAGCACGCCTCGCGGGTGCGCGACTTCTTCGACGACGAGGAAGTGCGGCGCATCTACTACCCCGAGGTCGAGCAGGTCATCCGCAAGGCCACCGGTGCAGATCGCGTCCATATCTTCGACCACACCACGCGCCGCCGCATCGAAGGCACGCCAGATCGCTCCGGCGGCCCGCGCCAGCCGGTGCAGCGCGTGCATATCGACCACACCGCCAGATCCGGCCCGCAACGCGTGCGCGACCTGCTGCCCGACGAGGCGGGCGAGCTGCTGAAGGGCCGGGTGCAGGTGATCAACCTGTGGCGCCCGATCGCCGGGCCGCTGCTCGACTCGCCGCTCGCGGTCTGCGACGCCAGCACGGTGGGCGAGGGCGACCTCGTGCCGACCGACCTCGTCTATCCCGAGCGCGTCGGCGAGACCTATTCGGTGCGCTACAACCCAGAACATCGCTGGTTCTACGTGCCGCGCATGCAGCCCGACGAGGCGCTGCTGATCAAATGCTCCGACACCGCCCGCGTGCCGGCGCGCTTCACGCCGCACAGCGCCTTCGTGGACCCGACGACGCCGGCCGGCGCCCCGCCGCGCCAGAGCATCGAGGTGCGGACGCTGGTGTTTCACAAGGGATAGAGCCGCGCCCCCAAAAGGCCTAGGCCGGCAGCTCGTGGCCGCGGCCGATGTTGCGGATGACGTCGCGCAAATGCGGCTTGGCCTGGATCAGCGCGCGGCGGTAGCTCTGCAGGCCGCGCAGCAGGGCGCCGTCGCGCTTCAGCAGCTCGTCGGCGAACTCGACCATGCGGGTGTTGGGCCAGCCGTGCTTGCGCAAGTCGAGCAGGCGCAGGAAGGCCTGCTCCTCCTGGCCGGGCGCGTGCTGCGCCATCAGGATGGCGGCCGCGGCCTGCGAGCGCGAGATCCCGGCGTGGCAATGGATCAGCACGTGGCTGTCGCTCGTGGCATGCAGGCGTTCGCCGAACGCCAGCACCTTCCTTATGTGATCGGGCGTGCAGGCCTCGAAGCCGGGATACTCCGCCACCACGTCGTCGAAGCGCACCAGCTCGTGATCGATCTCGGAGAACTCATCGAGCGCGTCGGGCCGCGGCTCGTGCGTGTCGATGATCGAAAGCACATGCGTGACGCCGGTCGAACAATGTTGCGGCAGCTCGGGAATGCCGCAGATCGTGATGCGCTGGCTGGGCAGGGGCATGAGGTCTTCTACAGCAGGCTGGAGGCGAGGTGCAGCCCGACCCCTAGCATGCCGAAGATGAAAATTTTGCGGAAAGTTTCCGGCGCCAGCCGCCGCCGCGCCCGCTGGCCCAGCCAGACGCCGGCCATGGTCGGCGCCACGGCGGCGACGCTGCTGACGCTATTGGTCAGGTGATAGGCGCCGTGCACGGCGAGCGACACGGCCAGCATGCCGGTCATGAACACGAACATGATGCCGAGCGCCTGCACGAGCTCGTGCGCATCCATCTCGAGCGATTGCATGTAGGGCAGGAACGGCACAGCGGCGACGCCGGTCGTGCCGGCGATACAGCCGCTCGCCAGCCCGATCACCGGGCTGCTCCACCATTCGACGCCGCGCGGCACCCGGGGCCGCCAGCGGGTCAGCGCGAGCAGGGAATAGAGCACCAGCAGCAGCCCGACCCAGCCGGTGGTGCGCTGCGAGCCGAGGCTGGTGAACAGCAGGCCGACGCCCAGGATGCCGGCCGACGCCGTGACCGCCATGATGCCGAAGCGCCGCATCAGGCGGGCAAAGTGGCCGCCATAGATCGCCTGCCAGACGTTGGTGACCATGGTCGGAACGACCATGATTGCGATCGCGCTCTCGAGCGGCAGGGCGAGACTCATCAGCCCGATGGCGATCGGCGGCATGCCCATGCCGATCGCGCCCTTGGCGGTGCCGGCGATCACGAAGGCCACGGTGATCACCGCGATCTGGTACGCCGTCATCGGACCTCGCGCGCGCCGGCGAATTCATCGAACGCCTGCCAGAACTCGGCGCGACGCGCGTCGGTCTCCATCAGGATCTCATGCTTCGCGCCGTCGATCGTGACGAGCTTGGCGCCGCGAATGCGGCCGACCGCCATCCGGTGCGAGGCCGCATCGACCACCGCATCGGTGCTCGTGCCGACGAACAGCACCGGCACGTCGATGCGCTCCATCACGCCCGGCGCCGACAATTCATCCATCGAGCGGAACGCCTGTCTCAACCAGCCGACCGTCGGCCCGCCCAGGGCGAGCCGCGGGTCGGCCTCGCACCAGCGGTCGGTGAAACGATAGCGCCGCTCGTCGGAGGTGACGTCGTTGGTCGAGAATTTGCGCTGTCGTGGATCGTACGGGCCGGTCGCGACCATGTAGTCGCTGTCGCGGCGGCCGAGCAGCGCCATGAAGGCGAGCAGGCTGCGGATCGCAAGGCCGCGGCAAAGTCCGATCATGGGCGAGATGCAAATAGCGGCCGACAGGAGGCCGGCCGGCTGCTCGGCCAGGTGGCGCAGCACGAGGTGCGCGCCCATGGAATGGCAAAGGCCGAGGACCGGCCGCGGGGCGGCCGGCCCCACGATCTCGCCGAGGAACAGCCGGAAGTCGGCGAGATAGGCCGCGAAATCGTCGACATGGCCCTTGTCGCGCTCGGCGAGCGGCCGGTCGCTCAGGCCCTGGCCGCGCCAGTCCAGCGCATAGACGGCATAGCCGCGGGCGAGCAGTTCGCCGACCGTTTCGGTGGCATATTTTTCGATGAATTCGGCGCGGCCCTGCTGCAGGACAACCGATCCGCGTACCGCAGTTCCCGGGACGTTCCAGCAGGCATAACGCAGACGCGTACCTCTGCGTTCAAGGAAGCCGTAACGGTCGGCCGGACGAAATGTTGCCGAATATTCGGGCGGCACGTTCTTGGGCGCCGCGGCGGGGTCGTGATCGTCGCTCATGAGTCGGGCGATTTTGACATTTTGGCCACGATTGCGCGCCGACTCTTTACCGTCTCCGGGAGCGCAAGCTATACATCGCGCGGCCGCCAAAGCGACTGCGGGCGGGTGCTGGAGCGATCGCGCCTTGATAGTCCGTTTTGGGCTGGTTCTTCTCGTGGTGTCTGCCGTCACCCTGCTCGGGTGGCGCCTGCTCGATACGCACATCCAGGCCGCCGATGTCGAGGGTCCGCTGCACGGCGTGACATACGCGCCGTGGGCCAAGGACCAGGACCCGATCGCCGCCAAGTCGAGCGGCGTGTTCTCCTTCCTGCGTACCGCCGTCACCGAGGAGCCGCCGCCGCCGGTCAAGCCGCGCAAGGAGCAGATCAACCGCGACTTCGCCATGCTCGCCGGCAAGGTCGAATACGTGCGTACCTACCGCACGACCGACGGCGGCGAGATGATGCCCGAGATCGCCGCGCGCTACGGCCTGAAGCTGGTGCCCGGCGCGTGGATCTACTCGGCGAAAGAAGCCAAGCTGCAGTTCGGCCGCGAGGCGTCGGAGGTCAACGCCGAGGAGACGCGCGCGCTGATCCGCATGGCCAACCAGAACCCCAACATCGAGCGCGTGCTGGTCGGCAACGAGAACATCCTGCGCTGGGACGGCCAGAAGGATCAGCGCGATCCCAGCGCGACCAGCCCGGCCCAGCTGATCCGCGAGATCCGCACCGTCAAGCGCAACGTCAAGGTGCCGGTCAGCACCGCCGAGCCTTGGCACATCTGGCTGAACTATCCCGAGCTCGCGCGCGAGGTCGATTATCTCGCCGTGCACGTGCTGCCCTACTGGGACGAGAAATCGAGCGAGACGCCGCTTCAGTACCTCAAGAACAAGATCGGGCTCCTGCGCCAGGCCTATCCAAACAAGAACATCATCGTCACCGAGGTCGGCTGGCCGTCGAACGGCGCCGAGCGGCGCAGCCCGGCGAGCGGACTGATCAAACGCGCCTCGCCGGCCGAGCAGGCGAAGAACATCCGCGACATGGTGGCGTGGCTCAAGTCGCAGAACATCGACTATTTCGTCGTCGAGGCGATCGACCAGCCGTGGAAGTCGTACGACCTCGAAGGCAAGGCCGGCGGGTATTGGGGCCTGTGGAACGCCGACCGGCAGCAGAAATTCGCCTGGACCGGTGCGGTCGAGACCTTCCCGCAATGGCTTTCCTGCGCGCTATGGTCGCTCGTCGCGGCGCTGCCGATCGTCGCCTTCTTCCTGTGGCGCTGGCGCGATCTGCGGCCGGCCGGCCAGCTCATGTTCGGCGGGCTGACGGCGCTGTCGGCGAGCGCCATCGTCTATGGCGGCGCCAAGGCCGCCGGCACTTACATGGTGACGGGCGAGGTGGCGGGCTGGGTGGGACTCGCGTTTTTCCTGATCCTGAGCCTCGCCATGGCGCTCGTTCAGGCGCTCGAGCTGGTCGAGACGATCTGGCGGCGGCACTGGCGGCGCGCGGCCGTGCCGGCAGCAGAGATGATCGCGCGCCAGCCGCCCGACCGCGAATGGCCCAAGGTCTCGATTCATGTCGCGATCTGCAACGAGCCGCCGGCGATGGTGATGCAGACCATCGATTCGCTGGCCGCGCTCGACTATCCCAACCTCGAAGTCATCATCATCGACAACAACACCAAGGATCCCGCTGTGTGGCGGCCGGTGCAGGATCATTGCGCGGGGCTGGGCGAACGCTTCAAGTTCTTCCACTTCGACGTCATGAAGGGCTTCAAGGCCGGCGCGCTCAACTACGTGCTGAGTCAGACCGCGCCCGACGCCAAGGTGATCGGCGTCATCGACAGCGACTACATGGTGCGGCCGGACTGGCTGAAGGCGGTGGTGCCGTATTTCGACGATCCCAAGATCGCCTACGTGCAGGCGCCGCAGGACCATCGCGACTGGATGGGCGACCGCTTCAAGGAGATGCTGAACTGGGAATATGCCGGCTTCTTCGACATCGGCATGTGCCTGCGCAACGAGTACGACGCCATCATCCAGCATGGCACCATGACGCTGGTCCGCAAGGACCGCATGGACGAGATGGGCGGCTGGGCGACGTGGTGCATCACCGAGGACACCGAGCTCGGCCTGCGCCTGATGGAACAGGGCTATGGCGCGATGTACACGCGCGAGCGCTTCGGCCATGGCCTGACGCCGGACCATTTTGCCGGCTACAAGAAGCAGCGCTTCCGCTGGGCCTACGGCGCCATGCAGATCATGAAGGCGCACGTCGGCAAGATGCTGTCGAACAGCACCAAGCTCACCTTCTGGCAGAAATACCATTTCGTGGCGGGCTGGCTGCCGTGGTTCGCCGACGCGCTGAACCTGATCTTCACCTGGGCCGGCCTTGCCTGGGCGCTGGCGGTGGTCGTGCCGCCCTTGTTCGGCATCAAGCCGGTCGGCCTGCCGCCGTCGGAATTCATCATCCCGACCATCGGCATCTTCGTCTTCAAGCTGATCTATTCGTTCGGCCTCTATGCCGATCGCGTGCGCTGCAGCTTCCGCCAGAGTCTCGGCGCCTCGCTGGCCGGGCTGGCGCTCACCTACACCGTGGGCCGCGCCGTGATCTACGGACTCGCCACCAGCCGGCTCCCCTTCATGCGCACGCCCAAGATGGACGAGCGCGCCTCGCTGGGTATGGCGCTCGGCATGGCGCGCGGCGAGGCGGTGCTGACCGCTTCCCTGTGGATCGCTGCGACGGTTCTGTGGCTCGGCGCGGGCGTGATCGACCCCGAGGCGCGCCTGTGGTCGGTGTTCATGGTGGTGCAGTCGCTGCCCTTCGCGGCGGCGGTTGTGGTGTCGGTGGTCAATGCGCTGGAGCAAATGCGCCACGCTCAGTCGGTGTTCGAAACATCCCCTGCACCGACGGTTGCCACGGTGGCGATGCAGCCCGCACAATAGCGCATGCCTTCCGCCGCTCCCGCGGGCACCGCTCTTTTCCTGAAGCGCTGGTTGCGCCAGCCTTTCGCCGTCGGCGCCGTCATGCCGAGCGGACGGCTGCTCGCCGAGACGGTGGCGCGCACGACGATCGCCGCCCTCGGCGACCGCCTGGGCCATGTCGTCGAGCTGGGCGCCGGCACCGGCGAGGTGACCAAGGCCCTGCTGGCCGGAGGCATCGAGCCGCATCGCCTGGCGCTGGTCGAGCGCGATCCCGAAATGGCGACCTTCCTGCGCCGCCAGTTCACCGGCCCGCAGATCATCGAGGGCAACGCCGCCATGCTGCCCGGCCTGCTGGTCGCCAACGGCATCGAGAAGGTGGGGGTCGTGGTATCGAGCCTGCCGCTGCTGTCGCTGCCGGCCGATGTGGTGAACGGCATCGTGCGCGGCGTGTTCGAGGCGCTGCCGCCGGACGGCGCGCTGGTCCAATTCACCTATGGTCCCAAATCGCCGGTGCCGACCTCTTTGCTCGAACGGCTCGGCCTCGTGGGTTCGAGCGGCCCGCGCATCTGGCGCAACGTGCCGCCCGCCGTCGTCTGGACCTTCCGGAGGTCGGCCGGCGCGTGACGGGCTTGCGTTTCGATGAGTCCCTGCGGTCGGCGATCGTCGACCGTCTCAAGCGTTTCGAGGTTCGCCGCCGGCCCGATCCGGGCAGTCTGCGGCGTGCCGCCGTCGCTGTCGCGGTCGTCGAGGCCGACGTGCCGGGCGAGGCGGCTTTCCTGCTCACCAAGCGCACGCCGCGGCTGCGCGCCCATGGTGGGCAGTGGGCGCTGCCGGGCGGCCGGGTCGACGAGGGTGAGACGCTCGAGCAGACGGCGTTGCGCGAGATGCACGAGGAAGTGGGCGTGCTCGCCTCGCGCGACGACGTGCTGGGCACGCTCGACGACTATCCGACGCGCTCCGGTTTCCTTATTGCCCCCGTGGTGGTGTGGATCCCGGCGCGCGTGCAGATTGTGCCCAATCCGCACGAGGTGGCGGCGGCCTATCGCATCCGGTGCGCGGAGCTGTTCCGGCCGGACTCGCCCGAGATCGTGCCGATCCCCGAATCGGACCGGCCGATCATCCGCCTGCCGCTGCCGGTGGCGACGGTGAACGCACCGACCGCCGCGGTGCTCTACCAGTTCAAGGAAGTGGCGCTGGCCGGCCGCGACACGCGCGTCGACCAATACGAGCAGCCTGTTTTCGCCTGGCGCTAGCTACGAGCGCGCGGCGGCGACCGCCACAGGCCGGCGCTTCAGGAAGATCGTCGTTTCCTGCTCCATGACGTGCTCGCCGCGCTGGTTGATGGTGACCTGGCGGACCCGGCAGATGCCGCGATCGGGGCGCGAGACCGAAGCACGCAGCTCGACGATGTCGGTGACGACGCGGATCGTGTCGCCCGGCCGCACCGGGCGCGGGAACTGCGTCTCGCCGAGGCCGGGCGAGCCCAGGCTGCAGGCGCGGAACACGCCCATGTCGAGCCACAGCCGCAAGGTCACCGACATGGTGTGCAGGCCCGAGGCGATCAGGCCGCCGTACTGCCACTTCTTGGCGAACTCGGCGTCGATGTGGAACGGCTGCGGATCCCACTGCCGGGCGAATTCGATGATGCCCGCTTCGGTGATGGTCATGCCGGCGCTCACGAAGCGCTCGCCGAGCTTGAAGTCCTCGAAGTAGCGATCGCTCACAGCACGAGCTCCATGTAGGCGGTGTCCGGCACCGGGCTTGGATAGTAGGGCGCGATATCGACGAAGCCCATCGAGCGATAGAGCTTCACGGCAGCCTGCATTTTACCTGCGATTGTGTCCAACCTGAGACGCCGGTAGCCGCGGCGGCGGGCTCCCTCGACGATGCCCTCGGCGAGCGCGCGGCCGATCGAACGGCCATCGGCCAGCCGCAGGCTGCGGAACACCGGCCTGACATAGAGCCGCTTCATTTCGCAGATTTCGACATCGAGCGGCCGCAAAGCGACCGCCCCGGCGGCCTCTTTGCCCACCCGCGCCAGCAGGAGCGCGCCCCTGGGCGGTGCGTACTTGCCGGGGAAGGCGGCCATCTCCTCCTCGAAGCCCTGGTAGGCGAGCGAGAAGCCGAGCGATTGCGCGTACTCCCGCATCAGCGCCTTGACCGCCTGGTCGTCGGCGTCGCTATGGGGCTCGGCGATGGCGATGGGCGTCGTCATGTGGCGTGGCTATGCTAGCCTAGGGCGCGTGAAACTCTAGGAGAGCCGCAGCAACGGCACCGCGGCGGCTGACAGCAATATGGCGAAGAGGCGGAGCGGCGTGAACGGTTCCTTGAGCCAGATCACGGCGATGACCACGGCGAAGATCGAGCTGGTGTCGCGCAGCGCCGCGGCCGGCGCGATCGGCGCGTGACGAAACACCCAGAGGATCAGCAGATAGGAGACGGTGGACGCGACAGCGATCGGCAGCGCCGCGAGCGCATGCTCGCGCACCATGCGGATCGGCTGCGCGACCGCGCCGCGCCAGATCGACATGGCGAGCGCGTTGGTGAAGCCCACGACCAGGCCGTAGGCGATCGGCGAGCCGGCCCGCCGCACCCCCTGGGCGTCGGACATCACATAGGCCGCCGCGCTCAGGCCGGCGATCGCGATCCACAGCAATGCCGCGCGCGGTACCGCGCCATGCGAGCTGCCGATCGCCAGCAGCAGCAGCGAGACCACGACCAGCGCTACCCCGATCAAGCCGAAGAAGCTGAGCTGCTCGCCCGAGACTGCCGCGGCGAGCGGCACGACCAACAGCACGGAAAGCGCCCGGACCACTGGATAGGCGGTGCCGAAGCCGACCAGGTCGTAGGCCCTGAGCAGGGCGATGACCGTCACCAGGTTCATGGCCGTCGAAGAGCCGATCCAGATCCACGAACCCTGCGCGGGCAATCCGGTCCACAACAAGCCCGGCAGGCCGATCAGCGCGCTCAACACCATCTGCGCGGTCATGGCTTCGCTGGGCTTGGGTCGTGCCTTCACGGCGGCATTCCAGCCGGCATGCAGGACGGCGCTCAGGAGCGCGGCGGCGACGTACCAGAGGTCCACGAACGCCCGCGTGCAATTTACATGCCGACGGTGCGCAATCCGTAGATCAGGCCGACGACCAGCAGGCCGATGAAAACCGTCTCGAGCAGCAACAGCGCCACCGAGGGCACGCCGATGCGGGCCATGGCGAGCAGCGAGGTTTTCATTCCCAGCGCGGCGATCGCCAGGATGATGAGGTAGTTCGAGACCTGCGAGACCGCCGCCTGCACCTCGTGAGGCACCACGCCGATCGAATTGAGGACGACCAGCGTCAGGAAGCCGAACAGGAAGACCGGCGGCGCGGGCCGCGCTTCACCGGCAACCTGGCCGCTTCTCGCCACCCACCAGGCGATGGCGCCCACCGCCGGCAACAGGAACGCCACGCGCAGCAGCTTGGTGATGATGGCGTCGCTCAGTACCTGCGGCCCGAGCGTCTGCGCGGCGCCGGCGACCTGCGCGACATCGTGGATGGCGCCGCCCAGGAACACGCCCATCTCGAAGTTGGAATAGCCCATCGCATGATGCAGCGTCGGATAGACGACCATCGTCACCGTGCTGATGAAATTGACGCCCATCACGGCGAAGGCGAGGTCGCGGTCGGCGTTCTTGTGCTTGGGCAGCACCGCTGCTGCCGCCATGGCCGCCGCCGCGCCACAGACGCCGGTGGCGCAACCGGTCAGGATGCCGAACTCGCGGGTGAGACCGAAGAAGCGGGCCGACCAGGCGCCGAAGATGATCGTGCAGGAAACCGCCGCGAGCGCCACGATCACCGGCAGGAAGCCGTCGTCGACGAGCTGGCCCAGCGTGAGTCGTGCGCCGAGCAGCGCCACGCCGACGCGCAGCAGGGTGCGGCCGGAGAAATCGATGCCCTCCTTCAGGGCGGCGCGCGACGACAGGGGCTGCAGCGCCATGCCGATGGCGAGCGTCAGGATCAGCGGCGGGATGAAGAACGTGCGGAAGTGGGTCCAGCCGCGCAGATCGGCCATGTCGGCGATCGCGGCGATGACAGCGCAAAGCGCGGTGCCGGCGGCAACCTTGCGAAGATTGCCGGGAGCCCACAGACGGACGACTTCGACAGCCAGCGACGTGCTACGCATCGAGCACGGCCACGAGCTGACCTTCCGCGATCGCCTCGCCTTCGCTCACCTTGATCTCCTTGATGGTGCCCGCCTTGGGCGAAAGCACCGGGATCTCCATCTTCATCGATTCGAGGATCATGATCTCGCCCTCGACCTCGATCCGGTCGCCGGGCTTGGACTTGATCTTCCATACATTGCCCGCGATCTCGGACTTCACGTTGACGACGGCCATCCCGCTCAGCTCTCCCAATCTCGGTCAGACAGACTTTTCGGCCACGGCGCGTGCCAATTCAAGGGCCGGCGCCCCGATGGCCGCGCCAAGCCGGTATGCGGGCGCGTTTGCCGCAGAAATCGTTCCGTCCTGCAAAGTCGATCGACCGTCGCCGATGCGCGCCGACTGCGCCGACACAGCGACCGCGGCGATGCCCTCCTTCTCGAGCAGGGCAAGGCCCAACACGCCGCCGCGATCAGCGCCCGGACCGGCGTCGTTGTAAAAGGCAAGGCGCGGCCGGAACGGCGCCGTGGCCATGCCGGAATTGAGAGCGCAATGGCTACCGGTGGCGACCACCCGGTCGCGATCCTGGACCTCGAACAGGCTCGATGAATCGAGGCAGGGGATACCGTGCACGATGTGCCGGTCCTCGCCCTTGGCTGGCGGCATCGAATGCGGCCACGGCGCGGTCCGCAGAAGTTCGGCGGCTTGCTTGCAACTCATGCCTGGAGCCACGCCGCACGACATGGCGAGGCCGTTGGCGCGGCTGATGACGCCGCGCGCGTAGATATCCTGTCCGTCGCCGATGCGGGCGCTTGCGGTCGCGACCGCCGCCATCGCCATGCCGAGCGATTCGGCATAGCCAAGTCCGGCGACGCCTGCTTCGTCCTTGCCGATACCGGCATCGTGATGAATGGCGGCGCGGCAGCCGTACTTGGCCGACATGTAGGCGGCGTATATCGCGGCGTGGCTGCCGCCGACCACCACGGCGCCGTTGGCTTCCGGCGGCAGCTTGACCACGCTGTCGTAGACGAGAACCGTGACGTCCATCCCGGCGCAGTCTATATCGCGGCGATGTCCGGAACAGTGGACAACAAGATCGCCGTCCTGATCCTGCAACATCCGCAGGAGCAGGATCGCGTGCTGGGCACGGCCAAGCTGCTGGTTGCAACCCTTGCGAATGCGAAGCTTGTCGTCGGCCTGTCGTGGCGCAACCTGGCGCATGCGCTGACGCAGCCCGACGCCGATCCGAAGGAATGGGGTGTGCTTTATCTCGGCTCGACTAAGGCGAACACGAAGGGACCGCTCGTTGCGCTCGATCGCAAGGGCGAGCCGCTGGCCGATCAGCCGGCCGCGCTCGCCGGCCTGAAGGGCATCGTCGTGCTCGATGGCAACTGGTCCCAGGCGAAGGCGCTGTGGTGGCGCAATGCGTGGCTCACCAAGCTGCGGCGCTTCGTGGTCGTCCCGGCTGGCCCCTCGCTTTATGGCAATCTGCGCAAGGAGGCACGGGCGGATGCCGTTTCAACCTTGGAGGCTGTAGGGCTGGCTTTGTCGGCACTCGAAGGCCCAGAGTTGCGCGAAAGCCTGCTCGTGCCGTTCCGGAAAACGATCGCCGAGGCCCGCGCTGCCGGCATCCGCGACAGCAAACGGGACCGTCGCGTCAGGCGTTAGCGCCTATATAATCCCGCCATGCTCGATCAGCCCCAGGGCTCCTCATCGATCCCGGTCGCCCAGCGTACCAATCCCGAACGCTCGTTCAAGGAGGAGGTGCGGGCGCTGCGCCTGGGCAACGGCGAGACCTTCCGCGGCGAGGGCATCCTCGCTGTCACCAAGGCGATCCTGCAGGCGGGCGTGGGCTATGTTGGCGGCTACCAGGGCGCGCCGGTCTCGCATCTGGTTGACGTGCTGGTCGAGAGCCAGGACCTGCTCGATGAATTGGGCGTCCATCTCGAAACCTGCACGAACGAATCCTCGGCGGCGGCGCTGCTCGCCGCCTCGATCAACTACCCGATCCGCGGCTGCGTCACCTGGAAGTCGATCGTCGGCACCAACGTCGCGGCTGATGCGCTCTCCAACCTGGCTTCGCCCGGCGTGATCGGTGGCGCGCTGATCGTGATCGGCGAAGATTACGGCGAGGGCGCCTCGATCATCCAGGAACGGGCGCACGCCTACGCCCTGAAGTCGTCCATCTGGCTGATGGACCCGCGGCCGAACCTGCCGACCATCGTCGAGTGCACCGAAAAGGCCTTCGAGCTCTCGGAGGCGACCAACACACCGGTGATGATGGAGCTGCGCATCCGCGCCTGCCATGTCACCGGCGAGTTCATCGCCAAGGACAACAAGCCGCCCGCGATCTCGCGCAATGCGCGGCTGGCACGGCCGGCACCGCACAACTACGACCGCATTTCGCATCCGCCCTCGACCTATGCGCACGAAAAGATCAAGGTCGAGGTACGCCAGCCCGCGGCCGAGCGCTTCATCGTCGAGCACGGGCTGAACGAGTTCTTTCCGGGCGAGCGCTCCGATCTCGGCATCATCGTACAGGGTGGAATCACCAACGTGCTGATGCGCGGCCTCGACCGGCTCGAGGTCGATGGCAAGATCCCGACGCTCGTTCTGAATGTCACGCATCCACTGGTGCCCGACCAGATCGCCGATTTCTGCAAAGGCAAGCGTGCCGTGCTCGTCGTGGAAGAGGGCTCGCCCGACTATATCGAGCAGGCGATTCATGCGCTTCTCCGCAAGCGCGACATCGACACGAAGATTTACGGCAAGGGCATGCTGCCGATGGCCGGCGAATACACCGCCGAGGTGATGACCGACGGCCTGCTGAAGTTCTTTGCCCAGTCGGCCAACGACATCGACCTCGATAAGCCGCGCGCGCGTTTCGAGGCGGCGCGTGCCGGCCGGGCCGAGGCGCAGAAGATCCTGGGCGGACCGTTGCCGCTGCGTCCGCCAGGCTTTTGCGTCGGCTGCCCCGAACGGCCCGTCTTCTCGGCCATCAAGCTGCTCGAGCGCGAGGTCGGCAAGGTTCACATCTCGAGCGACATCGGCTGCCATTCGTTCGCGACCCTGGCGCCGTTCAATCTCGGCAACTCGATCCTCGGCTTCGGCATGTCGCTCGCCGCGGCGGGGGCGGTGGCGCCGGTGATGCAGAAGCGAACCATTTCCGTGATGGGCGACGGCGGTTTCTGGCACAACGGGCTGCTGTCGGGCGTCGCTTCGTCAATGTTCAACCGCGGCGACCGCGTGCTGGTCATCATGCAGAACGGCTACACGTCGGCGACCGGCGCGCAGTTCATTCCCAACACGTCGGGCAACCGGCGCGACGGCGAGACGACGTCGGACATCGCCTCGACCCTGAAGGCGATGGGCGTGAAATGGCTGCGCACCATCCGCACCTACAATGTCGGTACCATGCTCGCGACCTTGCGCGAGGCCATGAGCACCGAGGACAAGGGCCTGAAAGTGATCGTGGCCGACGGCGAATGCCAGCTTGCGCGCCAGCGTCGCATCCGCCCGCAGATCGCGGCCCAGCTCAAGCGCGGCGAGCGGGTAGTACGCACGCGCTACGGTGTCGATGACGAGGTCTGCACGGGCGATCATTCCTGCATTCGGCTCTCGGGCTGTCCCTCGCTGGTGGTGAAGCCCAGCCCCGATCCGCTGCGCAGCGATCCGGTGGCTCACGTCAACAACGGCTGCGTCGGCTGCGGGCTGTGCGGCGAAGTCGCCGATGCCGCCGTACTTTGTCCCTCGTTCTACAAAGCCGACATCGTGCAGAACGCCAATTGGTGGGACCGCCTGGTGCGGAAGTTGCGCTCGGCCGTGATCGGGGCGCTCGCCAGTGCCTAAGCCGATCACCATCCTGGTCGGCGCGTTGGGCGGCGACGGCGGCGGTGTGCTGTGCGACTGGATCATCCATGCCGCGCACAGCCAGGGGCTGGCGGTACAGGCGACCCAAATCCCCGGAGTGGCTCAGCGCACCGGCGCCACGACCTACTATCTCGAAGTGATGCCGGGCGTCGGACCTCAGCCGCCGGTGCTGGCGCTCAATCCCGCGATCGGGGAGGTCGACGTGGCCCTGGCGACGGAGCTGCTCGAAGCGGGTCGAATGATCTTCAACGGCTTCGTCACACCCGACCGCACGACCTTAATTGCCTCGACCCATCGCGTGCTGGCGATCAGCGAGCGCTCGGCGATGGGCGAGGGCAGCTTCGATGTCGGCCGGCTGTTGCGCGCCGTGAAGGAGCGCAGCAAGGAGCAGATCCTGTTCGACATGGATCAGGCGGCGGAAGAGAGCGGCGGCGTGATCAACGCCGTACTGCTGGGCGCGCTGGCCGGCTCGAACAAGCTGCCGATTCCCGACTCAGCCTTCGAGGCGGCCATTCGAGAAGGCGGCAAGGCGGTCGACACCAATCTCGCGGCTTTCGCCTTCGGGAGGGGCCATGCCAGGGGCGAGCTGGAGCAGACGGTGCGCGAGCACCGCAAGCGCGCGGCCGCGGCTCGCGGCATCGAAGACCTGATCGAGCGGGCGCGCGCCAAGTTCCGGCCGGAGGCGCTCGACATCGTCGAGGAGGGCATCCGCCGTCTGACTGCGTACCAGGATCGCGATTACGCCAGGCTCTTCCTCGACCGGCTGGAGTCGATCGCGCCCGAGATCGTGCGCGACGTGGCGCGGCATCTCGCGGTGCGCATGTCGTTCGAGGACGTGATCCGCGTGGCGCAAGCCAAGACCTCGCGCGAGCGCCTGGCGCGCGTGCGCGCCGAGGTGCGGGCCAAGCCGCATGAGCCGGTCGAGGTCACCGAGCATTTCAAGCCCGGCAACGAGGAGATCGCCGCCATCCTGCCGCCGTTCGCGGCGCGCTGGCTGATGCGGCGGCGGCCGTTCCATATCTCCATGCATGTGCGGAGCACGACGATCTGGGGCTTCGCGAGGCTGCGCTTCCTCGCCTCCTTGCGCTGGTGGCGGCCGCATACGTTCCGCTTCATCGAGGAGCAGGCCGAGATCGAGCGGTGGCTCAGATCGATTCGCGCCGCGCAAGCGCTGAGTCCCGATCTCGCGCGCGAGATCGCCGAGCTGGCGCGGCTGATCAAAGGCTACGGCGAGACCTTCAAGCGCGGCGTCGCAAACTACCGGCGCATCGAAAGCGAGATCATCGAGCGTGCGCTCGCCGGTGCCATGCCGCCGAAGCTCGCCGCCGATGCCATCGCCAATGCCCGCGTGGCCGCGCTCGCCGATCCGGAGGGCGAGAGCCTGTCGAAGACGCTGGCCTCCATCGCGACCTCTGCCGCCACATTGCGTCATGCCGCTGAATAGTCGTCACGAGATCATGGTCGAATGGGGCGACTGCGATCCCGCCGGCATCGTCTACTACCCGTCCTATTTCAGGTGGTTCGACCAGGCGACCTATCGGCTGTTCCTCAAGGCCGGCATGCGCCGCGACGACATCACCAGCGGCCAGTGGAAAGAAGGCACGCCGCTTGTCGCGGCCGAGTGCGCGTTCAAGCGCGCGTCGCAGACCGGCGAGAAGCTGGTGATCGAGAGCCATGTCGAGAAATTCGGCCGCAGTTCGTTCACGATCCGCCATGTCTTCCGCGACGCGACGGGCGCGGTCGCGGCCGAGGGTACCGAGACCCGCATCTGGGCGAGGAAAGAGGGCGATGCGCGCTCGCTGAAGGCGATCGCCATTCCGGCGGACGTGAAGCGCCGTTTGCAGGGAGAGTAAAATGCGCCGCAGTACCGATCGCATCCTCACCACCCATGTCGGCAGCCTGCCGCGCGATCCCAAGCTGTCGGACCTGCTGATCCGCCATGAGGCCGGCGAGAAGGTCGACCAGGCCGAGATCGATCGTCTTGCCGACCACGCCGTCCGGCACGTCGTCAAGCAGCAGGTGGCATGCGGCATTGACGTGGTGAACGACGGCGAGCAGCCGAGAGTCGGCTTCCAGACCTACGTGCCGCAGCGCATGAAGGGCTTTGGCGGCGAATCCAAACGGCCGCGCTCGCGCGACTGGACCGATTTCCCGGGCTATGCCGAGTTCATGGCCAAGCGCATGCCACGGCGCAGCAAGGTGACCAACGCGCCGCAGGCCGTCGGCGAGCTGTCGTACCAGGATCTCGGGCCGGCCAGGGAAGAGATCCGGCTGTTCCAGTCGGCGCTGAAGGAGCTGCCGGCGTCGCCGGTCGAGACGTTCATGACTGCGGCGGCGCCCGGCATCATCGCCACGACGATGCTCAATGCCTACTACGACACGCACGAGGCTTACGTGTTCGCGCTCGCCCGCGAGATGAAGAAGGAATACGAGTTGATCGCCAGGGACTTCATCCTGCAGATCGATGCGCCCGATCTCGCCCTCGAGCGCACCGTGCTGTTCCAGGACAAGACCAACGCCGAGTTCGTGGCGATCGCCGAGATGCATGTCGCGGCCCTCAACGAGGCGCTGAGCGGCATTCCGCGCGACCGCATCCGGCTGCATTGCTGCTGGGGCAACAACGAGGGACCGCACACCCACGACATCCCCTTGGCCGAGGTCTTTCCGGTGCTCTGCCAGGCCAAGGTGGGCGCCCTCTCGATCGAGTTCGCCAATCCGCGCCACCAGCACGAATACGCCGCGCTCAAGAAGGCGAAGCTGCCGGACGAGTTCATCCTGATTCCCGGCGTGATCGACACCACGACCAACTTCGTCGAGCATCCGCAGGTCGTCGCCAACCGCATCTGCGAGGCGGTCGATGCCGTCGGCGACCGCAGCCGGGTCATCGCCTCGTGCGACTGCGGCTTCGGCACCTTCGCCGGCTACGAGCTGGTCGCCCACGACGTGGTATGGGCCAAGCTCAAGGCCTGCCGCGAGGGCGCCGACATCGCCACGCGCCAGCTGTGGGGCAGGTAAAGCTACTTGAAACTGCGCACCAGGGTACGGATCGGATCGCTGACCCGCGTATCCTCGGTGTTGATGGCGTAGACTTCGGACATGTGACTGTGGTCCTTCAGCACGACGTAGGTCGGGCAACCGCGCGGCGCGGCACACATCGCTCCGTTCAGCACCTCGGCCTGCACGGAAAACACGCCGGGATCGAGCTCGCCGCGCATCAGCAGGATCGGCAGCTTCGTTTGGACGAGGCCCTTCAGAGACGAGCGCTCGTCCCATTTCGACAGGTCGTCGCCGAAATAGGCCCGCTGCGCCGGCTGATCGGTGTCGGGTGTGAATTCGTAGATGCCGGACAGGAGGATCGCGGCGGCCAGACCTCCGCCCGGGATCTTCTGGAATTCGGGGTGCGCGACGTAGGTCGCGACATGCACGGCGCCGGCCGAATGGCCCATCAGGAAGAGGCGCCTGGGATTGCCGCCGAAGCGCTGGACGTTCTGGGCCAGCCATTGGATCGCGAGGCCGACATCCTGCGCGCCGGCGGGGTAGGGATTTTCGGGCGCCAGACGATAGGTGATGTTGACGCCGACCATGCCGTTGGCGACCGCCCAGAGCGCGATGTTGTCGTAGAACGGGCTGTTGCCGACGCCCTTCTTGTCGCCACCGGTGAAGCCGCCGCCATGCACGAAAACCAGAACGGGGAGGCTATCGCCGCGCTTGGCCGGCTCGAAAAGGTCGAGCCGATTGCGCTCGGCCGGGCCGTACTTTTCGTCGCGTGTCACGTTCACGCCGGTGTATGGCTCCTTCTTCTGCAGCGGGGCGAAGAGCTTCAGCGTCTCCGGCGGATTGATCACCGGCCCGAGCTTGCGGACAGCCGCCGCAATCTCCTTGGGCATCTCGCCCGCGACCGCGGATGTCGCCAGCGCGGCAGCGCCGACGACGAGTACGACGTAGCGCTTCATCGGCTCAAGCCGCCGCCTTCAGGATGTCGGCCGCCTTCTCGCCGACCATGATCGAGGGCGCGTTGGTGTTGCCCGACGGCATGGTCGGGAAGATCGAGGCGTCGGCGACGCGCAGGCCCTCGAGGCCGTGCACCCTGAGCTTGTCGTCGACAACAGTGCCGGGCCCCTGCGGGCCCATGCGGCACGTGCCGATCGGATGGTAAGCGGTCTGCGAGTTGTTGCGGATCCAGGTCAGTATTTCCTCGTCGCTCGAGACCGAGGGTCCCGGCGAGAACTCGCTGTCGCGATAGGCATCCATGGGCGCGGCATCGACGATCTTTCGCATCATGCGGAAACCGTCGACCATGGCGCGCTGATCGATCGGGTCGGCGAGGAAGTTGAAGCGAATCGCCGGGTGGGCCTTGGGGTCGGGCGACTTGATGTGAATCGAGCCCAGGCTTTCGGGCCGCAGCTGATAGCAGGCGATCGTCATCGACGGGAAATCCTGCAGGCGGCGCGTCTTGGGATCCTTGATCGAGTAAGGCACGAGGTGCATCTGCACGTCGGGCGTCGCGAGCTCGGGCCGCGTGCGCAGGAAAGCGAGCAGCGGCGCCGACGGCAGGCTCATGAAGCCGCCGCCGGTCGTCACGTACTTCATGAATTGCGTGACCGCGCCCACGCCTCGCGCCATGTGATTGTACGAGACCTTCGGGTCCTTCACCTTCCAGATGATGCGCGCATTGATGTGGTCGCGGAAATTCTCGCCGACCGCGCGCAGCTCGTGCTTCACCTCGATGCCGTGCCGCTTCAGGAGCTCGGGCTGGCCGATGCCCGACAGTTCGAGGATCTGCGGGGTGGCGACGCCGCCGGCCGACACGATGGTCTCGCGCGCCTTCGCCTGGACGACCTTGCCGTCCTTCTCGTACTCGACGCCGACGCAGCGCTTGCCCTCGAGCAGCACGCGCAAGGTCATGGCGTTGGTCACCACCTGCAGGTTGGGCCGCTTCATCGCCGGCTCGATGTAGCAGTGCGCCACGCTCATGCGGCGCCCCTTGTAGATCGAGGTCTGCGTCTTCACGACGCCTTCCTGGTCCTCGCTGTTGTAGTCGGGATTGAGCTTGAAGCCCGCCGCCTTGGCCGCCGCGAACAGCGCGTCATAGAGCGGGTTCTGGTCGGGCACGGTCGAGACCTTGAGCGGGCCTTGCGTGCCGCGACCGTTGCTGCCGTCGCCATCGACGAAATTCTCGATGCGGGTGAAGAGGGGCGCAACCTCGCGCCAGCTCCAGCCGCGGCAGCCCATCTGCGCCCAGGTGTCGTAGTCGAGCGGTTGGCCGCGCACCCACACCAGCCCGTTGATCGAACTCGAGCCGCCGAGCACTTTTCCGCGCGGTACCGGGATGACGCGGTTGGCGGTGCCGGGCTCGGGCTCGGACTGATACAGCCAGTTGGCGGCGGGGTTGTCGATCAGCAGGCCGAAGGAGAGCGGCATGCGCGAGTAGGGATGACTTGCCGCGCCGGCCTCGAGCAACAGCACCCTGCTCGACGAGTTCTCGGTGAGCCGCGCCGCCAAGGTGCCGCCGGCCGAACCGGCTCCCACGATGATGTAGTCGTAATCCGCCATCTCTTTCCTCCCGGTGGGGCAGACTAACATGCTCCGGAGCTACCGACTCCAGCCGGCTGGGGTCGGTGCCGCTCGTTGAAAGAACCGGTGAGTTCTTTCATAACCGGGGTAAGATCGGCTGGGGCATGGGACGCTTTCGCGACAATTCGAGAAATATCTCCGCGCGCCGGCGCCCGCCGGCCTCAGCTTGACTACGCCCGCCCAAGAACTCGATTTGGTCGACGGCGCCGGACAGCCGATCCGGCTCGGCAACAAGCTCGGCCAGGGCGGCGAGGGCAGCGTCTACGAGCTGCCGGCATCGCCCGGCATCGTCGCCAAGATCTATCACCGGCCGCCCAAGCCCGTGATCGCCGACAAGATTCGCACCATGGCGGCGCTCAGGACGGACCAGATCGACAGGCTGGCGGCCTGGCCGCTCGACGTCGTGCGCTTGCGCTCCGGCGCACCGGTCGGGCTCACCATGCCCCAGGTGACGGGCTGCAAGGACATCCACCGGCTGTTCAGCCCGAAGAGCCGGCGCCGCGAATTTCCCCAGGCCGACTGGCGCTTCCTCGTGCGCGCCGCCGCCAATCTCGCGCGCGCCTTCGCGATGGTGCACGAAACCTCGAGCGTGATCGCCGACGTCAACCAGGGCGGCGTGCTGGTCGGCCAGGATGCCCGCATCAGGCTGATCGACTGCGACAGCTTCCAGGTGACCGACGGCGGCAAGCGCTATCTCTGCGAGGTCGGCGTTGCGACGTTCACGCCGCCCGAGCTGCAGGGCCGTCCGTTCGCGGAGCTGGTGCGCACCGCCAACCACGACAATTTCGGCCTCGCCGTCCTGGTCTTCCTGATCCTGTTCATGGGCCGCCATCCCTTTGCCGGGCGCCATCTCGGCATCGGCGAGATGACGATCGAGCACGCGATCGGCGATGGTCGGTTCCCCTACGGCGAGCATGCGCTCGGCGCCCAGATGGAAAGGCCGCCTGGTGCGCCGCCGCTCGGCATCGTCTCGGAGCCCGTGGCACGGCTGTTCGAGCGCGCGTTCGCCCGCGAGGCACCGACCAAGGGCCGGCCGACGGCGCAGCAATGGGTCGATGCGCTCGAAACACTCGAGCGCAACTTGAGGCAATGCAGCGCAAGCGCGATGCACTGGCACCACGCCGGCCTGATCGCCTGCCCATGGTGCCAGATGGAGGCGGCCACCGGCGTGCCGCTGTTCTCGTCGTCGCTGTCGGCAGCCACGGCCGCCTACTTCGACCCGGATTCCTTTTGGCCGCAGGTCTCGACCCTGCCGCATCCGGGATCGCCTCCGCCGCTCGAGGATGCCGTTCCGAACAAGCGCAAGATCCGCCCGTCGGTCGAGGCGATCTCGTTCAAGCGGCGATATTGGTTCCACGTGCCGCTGGCGCTGTTCATCGCCGGCATTCCGGTCGCCGCCGGGGTGTTGGCGCAAGTGCCTGATCTCGGGCGGATATTCTTCTTCGCCTCGGCGCTTATCCTCTATTTCCTGGTGCGTCGCGCGCTCAAGGCGACCATCAACATCTCGACGTTCCTCGAGCGCGACCGTCAGCAGCGGGCACGCTGGGACTCGATTGGCAGCGAATGGGAAGCCAAGGCGGGACCGCGCCGATTCGAGGACAAGCGGGCGGAGCTGGAACGCTTGTGGACGGCGTGGACCAGCCTCGCCGCCCGGCGGGCCGCCAAGCTGGACGAGATCGGCGACCGCAAGCGCGATATCCAGCTCGCCCGCCATCTCGACCGGTTCGAGCTCGCCGCTGCCGACATTCCGGGAGTCGGCACCGGACGCAAGTCTCTTCTGCAGTCCTTCGGTATGGAGACCGCCGCTGACGTGAGCGAGGCGAGGCTGCAGGCGATCCCTGGCTTCGATGTGAGGCTGCAGTCGAGCGTCCTGACATGGCGCCGCGCGCTGGAGGCCAAGTTCACGTTCGATCCCGCGGGCAATTCCGACGAGCAGGACCGGCAGGCGATCGAGCAGGAAATCCTCGCCGAGCGTCTGCGGATCGGCCTGTCGATCCGCACGGGCTTCGGCGAGCTTCAGCAGATCGAGAGGCAGATCCAGTTCGCACGCAGCCACCTGCGCCCGAGAGGCGAGGAGGCCTATCGCGCCTACCTGCAGGCCGAGGCCGACCTGAAGGCAGTCAGTCGCTAGACCTTCTTCGCTTCGGTGAGCGCGACGCCTGTCGCGATCAGCTTGTCGATCTCGGCAGGCGAGAAGCCCCGCTCGGCCAGCACGGCCCTTGTGTCAATGCCGAATTTGCGAGGCTTGCTACGGATGGCGGGCGGCGTGCGCGAGAGCTTCACCGGGTTGCCGACGTTCCGGTAGCCGTCCTTCTCCCACACCATGTTGCGGTGGCGGGTGTGCGGATGCTCCATCACGTCCGGCACTTCCTGAACGGCACCTGAGGGCACGCCGTTCATCATCAATTCGTTGGCGAACGTCTCGCCATCGCGGTCCTTGGTCAGGGCGCGCAATTCCGCCTCGAGTTCGGGCATGTGGGCCAGGCGATCCTTGTTGGTCTTGAAACGCGGGTCGGTGGCGAGCTCGGGCTTGCCCAGCATCTGGCAAAGCTTGCGAAACTGGCCGTCGTTGCCGGCGCCGACCACGATGTTGCGACCCCTGGTCGGGAAGTTGGCGTACGGCGCCAGATTGCCATGGCTGTTGCCGAACAGCTTGGGTTTCAATCCCGCCATGAAGTAGTTGGGCGCGTGCGGCTGGTGCAGGGCGACCGCGCTGTCGTAGAGCGTCGCATCGATGAATTGGCCTTTGCCGGAGCGATTGCGCTCGTAGAGCGCCATCAAGATGCCGATGCAGGCGTTCATGCCGGTCGAGAGGTCGACCACGGGCACGCCGATGCGCACCGGCCCGCTGTCGGGCGCGCCGTTGACGGAGACCAGGTCCGCCGAGGCCTGCACCATGGCGTCGTATCCGGGATAGCCACCGAGCGGGCCGTCGGCGCCGAAGCCCGACACCCGGGCGTGGACCAGCCGCGGGAATTTCTGGCTGAGCGTATCGTAGCCCAGGCCCCATTTCTCCATGGTGCCGGTCTTGAAATTCTCGATCAGCACGTCGGCGTCTTCGAGCAGCCGCAGCAGAACCTCGCGCCCTGCCGGCTTGGAGAGATCGAGCGCGATCGTGCGCTTGTTGCGGTTGATGCCGGCGAAGTAGGCGGAGATTCCCTCGGCGTCGAACGGCGGGCCCCACAGCCGCGTCTCGTCGCCCTGCGGCGGCTCGACCTTGATCACCTCCGCGCCGTGGTCGGCCAGCATCTGCGCGCAGTAGGGGCCGCCCAGCACGCGCGACAGGTCGATGACTTTCAGGCCTTCCAATGCGCCCGGCATTTCGCTTCACTCCCAGGTCGAACAACAGCGTGCGGTTATAGCGACGCCGGGAGGAACGGGCCATGCTGAACGGCATTCACGGACATCAGGAGATCGAGCGGGTGGTCTATGGCCGCCCGGCGGGATCCGCCCTGCGCGCCGAGGCCGAGCGGCTGGGCGCGAAACGGGTTTTCGTCACCACCTCGAAGTCGGTGGCGCAGAGCGCGCTGCTGGCCGATGTCGTGCGCGACCTGGGCGACCGCTATGCGGGCGTCTATGCCGGCATCACGGCGCATTCGCCGCGGCCGTGCGTGATCGAAGGGGCTCAACGCGCGCGCGAGGCGAGGGCCGACCTGATCGTGGCGGTGGGCGGCGGCTCCGTGATCGACGCCACCAAGGTGATGCTGATCGCTCTATGGCAGAACGCCACCACGATCGATGACCTCGATCTCTATCGCGCCGGCAAGCCCAAAGCGGGCGCGGCACCGCCGTCGGAGGCGATCAAGCCGCCGGTCGATGGCGTGCGCATGATTGCCGTGCCGACGACCTTGTCGGCGGCCGAGTTCAATGCCTACGCCGGCATCAGCGATCCGCGCCATGGCATCAAGGAGAGCTTCGGTCACGCCAAGATTGTGCCGCGCGTGATCGTGCTCGATCCGGCGGCGACGCTCGCCACGCCCATGGACCTGATGCTGTCGACCGGATTGAAGGCCGTCGACCACGCCGTCGAGCGGCTGTGCTCGCAGCAGGCACATCCTTTTGTCCTGGGTACGGCGAGCGAGGCGCTGAAGCTGCTGGCGCGCGCCTTGCCTTCGCACAAGGCGAAGCCGGACGACCTGCAGACGCGGCTCGACCTGCAGTTCGGCATGTGGCTCTCGATCGGCGCCGGTACGTCCGGAGTCGGAGTCGGCGCCAGTCACGGCATCGGTCATGTCCTGGGGGCCGCCTGCCATGTGCCGCACGGCCATACCTCATGCGTGATGTTGCCGTCGGTGTTGCGCTGGAACCTGCCGGCCAATGCCGAGCGCCAGAAGCGGGTGAGCGAGGCTTTCGGCAAGCCGGCCGTGGCGGCGGCCGATCTGGTGGCTGATCTGGTGGCTGAACTCGGCCTGCCGCGCACGCTGCGCGACGTCGGCGTCGGTCGCGAGCGCTTCCGCGAGATCGGCGAGAAATCGATGCACGACCGCGCCGTGCTCAACAATCCGCGGCCGATCAAGGGGCCTGAGCAGGTCATCGAAATTCTCGAACTCGCGGCATGACCTTATGAGTTCTTCTCATGAACCCATACTCCTTGAAGGGAGTAAGGATCGACCCGAGATTCAAAGGGTCTTTCAGGAGCCCTCATGGTTCAGGCTGCCGTCAATTATCTTGCCGATTTGAGCGTCACGCCGGTGACCTACAACCCGCCGCCCGGCACCGGTGTGCCGCGGCGCGTCGGCAACTATCGCGACTTCAAGGTCGACGTGCACGATGGCCGGCCGCTCGCCAAGGACCTGTCACTCGACAAGCAGGCCTTCAGGTTGGTGCGACACGACACCAAGGTCGCCGACTTCTACGATCCCGAGCAGGTGAAGACCGCCTACTACAAGGAGATCGAGGAGCTGCTGAAGCGCGAAACCGGCGCGTCGAAGGTCGTGATCTTCGACCACACCATCCGCTCCGCCGAGCGCGCCGTCGAGCGCGGCCTGCGCACGCCGGTGAACTCCGTGCACTGCGACTACACCGAGAAGTCCGGTCCGCAGCGGGTGCGCGACTTGCTGCCGGCGGACGAGGCCGAGCAGCGCCTGAAGAAACGCTTCGCCGAGTTCAACGTCTGGCGCAACATCGCCGCCGATCCGGTGGAGATGTCGCCGTTGGGCCTGGTCGACTCGCAGAGCCTGGCGCCGCGGGATCTCGCCGTTTGCAATCTCGTCTACGCCGACCGCACCGGCGAGATCTATCAGGGCGTCTACAATCCTGACCACCGCTGGTACTACTTCCCCAGGATGGCGCGCGACGAGGCGGTGGTGATCAAGTGCTACGACTCGATGAAGGATGGCCGCGCCCGCTTCTCGCTGCACAGCGCCTTCGACGATCCGACCTCGCCGCCCAATCCCAAGCCGCGGCAGAGCATCGAGGTTCGGGCGCTCGCCTTCTTCGACTAGGAAGTTCTACACGACAGAATCGGCCCCGATTAACGATCGGGGTTATAGCCCTGCGCATGACGACTGCCAGGACTCCGCTTGCGGCGACATCGCCCGTTTATTTTTCCCGTTTTAAAAACGGAAAAACGGCGTTTTGCTAGCTTTTTGCGATCGTATCGAGGTGCTCCACGAGCTCCTCGGGATTGCTGTAGAACGGCGAGTGGCCGCACTCCATGGTGATCACCTTGCACGGCAGGGTCTTCACCATCGCGCGCTGGCGGGCGATACGGATCGAATTATCCAACGTGCACTCGATGTACCAGCGCGGTACCGAGCCGTAGCGTTCCTCGGTGAGCGTGAGCGGCGTGGTCGAGATCGAGATCGGCTGCGGCCGCAGCCGCTCCATGGCGCGGTAGCGATCCTCCGGCGAGACGTCCTCATAGAACAGGGTCGAGACTTGGGCGCGCGAGAACGTGTAGGTGAGGCCGTCGGGACTCACCTCGCGCGAGCGCCGGAACAGCATGTCGGGATCGCCGGCGGTCATCTCGCGGCTTGCCTTGCCCGACGGCGGCATCAGCCCGCAGACATACACAAGCGCCTTGAGCTTGCGCCGGCGCGCTTCCGCCGTCTGGCTGATGGTCACGCCGCCCAGCGCATGGCCGACTAGCACGACGGGCTCCTCGGTCTTGTCGAGCAGGCGCGAGATCTTCTCGACATTGTCGGCGAGCGTGACATGGGCCGGCGGCGTCAGGTCCTTGCCGAGGCCCGGCAGGTCGGGCGCGTGGGTCTTGTGACCGCGCGCCTCGAGGAGCGGCACCACCTTCTCCCAGCACCAGCCGCCATGGCAGGCGCCGTGGACCAGCACGAACGTCGCCACGCGGCGCTAGCTCCGGCCGACGACGGTGCGCGCCCCGGGGGCGGGCACGAAGAAATCGGGCATCAGGGGATTGCCGGGCGCGTAGGCATATTTGTCGAAATCGGTGACGCCTTCGGCAGCCAGTACCTCGTCGTCGATGAAGAAGTTGCCGGTGCAGCTCCTGGCCGGCCGGTTGAGAATCGCGTAGGCGGCATCGGCCATGATCTCGGGCTTGCGGCAGCGCTTCATGCCTTCCTCGCCGCCCAGCACGTTGGCGATCGCCGCGGTGGCGATGCCGGTGCGCGGCCACAGGCAATTGAAGGCGATCTTGCCCTTGAATTCCTCGGCCATCGCCCAGGCATAGACCGACATCGAGTACTTGGCGAGCGTGTAGGCGGGATGGTCCGAGAACCATTTGGCGTCGAAGTCGAGGGGCGGCGACAGGTTCAGCACGTGCGGATTACCCGCCTTCAGGAGGTGCGGGATGCACTTCTGCGACACCATGAACGTGCCGCGCGCGTTGATCTGGTGCATCAGGTCGTAGCGCTTCATCGGCGTCGCCAGGGTGCCCGTCAGGCTGATGGCGCTGGCATTGTTGACCAGGATGTCGATGCCGCCGAACCGGGCCACGGTCTCGGCGACGGATTTCTCGACGCTCTGCTCGTCGCGGATATCGCACGGCAGCGGCAGCGCCTTGCCGCCCGCCTTCTCGATCTCATCGGCGGCGGTGAAGATCGTGCCCGGCAGCCGGGGATCGGGCTTCACCGTCTTGGCGGCAATGGCGACGTTGGCGCCGTCGCGCGCGGCGCGCAAAGCAATGGCAAGGCCGATGCCGCGGCTGGCGCCGGTCACGAACAAGGTCTTGTTGGCCAGGCCCATGCGTTTCCCAAATCCCTCGCGCTCTATAGCCGGGCCTGTATGGGGCCGCTAGTCTCCAGGGGCTGCAGGGGAGGAATGCATGGACCCGTGCTTCGAGACCGCCACCGCACTTGCCCGCGCCATACGAAACGGCCGGCTGTCATCGCGCGAGGCGACCGAGGCGCATCTGGACCGGATCGCGCGGCTGAACGGGTCGGTCAATGCACTGGTCGTGATCGATCGTGAGGGAGCGCTCAAGGCGGCCAAAGCGGCGGATCGTGCAACCGGCAAGAAGGGAGCCAGGGCCAAACCAGGCCCGTTGCACGGCGTGCCGATCACCATCAAGGAAGCCTTCGATGTGGCCGGGCTGCGCACCACATCGAGCCATCCGCCGCTCAAGGACAATGTCGCCAAGTCGGACGCCAGCCTGGTGGCGCGCTTGCGCGCGGCCGGCGCGGTGATCCTTGGCAAGACAAATGTGCCCGAACTATGCGCCGACTTTCAGACCGAGAGCCCGCTGTTCGGAACCACCAAGAATGCTTGGGACCCGAGCCGCACGGCGGGCGGCTCGACCGGCGGCGGCGGCGTGGCGGTCGCCGCGCGCTTCTCGCCGCTCGAGCTCGGCAGCGACATCGGCGGCTCGGTGCGCAATCCCGCGCACTACAACGGCATCTTCTCGCTGAAGCCGACCGAATGGCGCGTGCCCAGCCACGGTCATGTGCCGGACATTCCCGGCATGACCCGGACCGTGCGCTACATGGGCACGTTCGGGCCGCTCGCCCGCTCGGTCGACGACCTTGAAGCGGCGCT
>Ga0070741_10005423_pt1 | contig 28396 bp, 22 predicted proteins | sample Coa_R1_4_FD_66440 | JGI IMG/M metagenome (GOLD analysis project Ga0070741, IMG submission 66440) | Surface soil microbial communities from Centralia Pennsylvania, which are recovering from an underground coalmine fire - Coalmine... | ecosystem: Environmental > Terrestrial > Soil > Unclassified ... | reverse complement strand
AAGCCGGTGTCCACGATGGCCATGCGCTCGCCGGCGAGCAGGATGGCATTGCTACCACGGACTTCCTCGACGGCATGGATGCCCGGGGCGATCTCCATCGACCCCCTCCTACCTCGATCTAGTACTCGGCCAGAGCTGATTTGCTAGGTGCTGGCAACAGCCAGCACCTAGCAAATCACCCGTGATGCTCCACTAGGTGCGCGAGCGCGGCTGGCAGCATTGTAGCGGATCGCGCGGGCACCAGCGTCGCCCCTGCTCCGTAGAACTTACGCCGCCGCTACTCGGAGGGCTGGCCGCTGTCCTGCGCTGGCACCTCGGGCGGCGCGGGCGGCTCGCTGGCCACGGCGCTGTCCGGGGGCACCGCCGTGGGGATCGGCGGCGGCAGCCGGAAGGCGGGCGCAATCGACGTGGGGATGGTGGCGGGCGTCACCGTGGCCGGCGGACCAACCGTCGGCGTCAGCGTGGCCGGCGGCGCGACCGGGACGGTCGGCGGTGCGAGTCCAGGCGCCACGGGCGTCGGGCCGGGCGTTACGGTCGTGCCGGCGGGGGGACGGGTCGGCGTCCGCACCGCGGTGGGCGGAGGCGTCTGGCCCGGCAGCAGCGTCGGCGTGATCGACGGCGTGTTGGTCGGCGTCGGCGACGGCGTCGGCGTGAAGGTGAGCGTCGGCGCGGGCGTGACCGGTTGCGTCATGTCCTCGACGATGATCGAGGGGCTGCCGCCGACGAGGTACAGGGTGCGGTCGCGCGGGTCGGAGTTCATGCGCGACGGCTCGAGGCTCAGCTCGTAGTAGCCGTTGCGCGCGCTGAGCGGTGCCGCACGACCGTACTTGTCCACGATCTGCGCAGTGCGGCTGTAGGCGGGCAGCGAGACCTGGACCGGCTGGGGCGAGGCGTTCCAGATCACCGTGAGCCGCTGCGGGCTCTTGTCCATCACCACCACGTTCACCGGCGCCGGCCAGACCCACTGGAAGCGGTTGGCGTTCGACGCCAGCAGGTTGGTGGTCTCCTGCTCGGTCGGCGGGACGTTGCTGCCCCACCAGTAGTAGGTGGCCGAGCGGACGCCCTGGAAGTACTTCACCGCGGTCTGGAAGGCGACGTACGACGGCCGCGGCGTGCCGTCGTCGCGGAGCAGGCCCCAGTACTGGTCGCCGACCTCCGGTGCCTCGTCGGTCATCTTGTAGACGCTATAGCGCTGCACGCCGGCGGCCAACGCCAGCGCCATGTTCTCGACGATGTAGGACGCCTGGTCCTCCATCGTGCCGCGGAAGGAGGGGTCGTTGGTCGGCGCCTTGGGGTCGTCGCGGGCGAGCACGTTGGTCTCGATGATCCAGATCGGCTTGTCGATGCCCTTCTCGCGCATGATGCGGCGAAAGGTGGTCGGGATGTTGTAGCCGTTCAGCGGGTTGCCGTAGGTGTGCGCGTCCACGATGTCGAAGTACCAGTTGTTGGCCGAGGCGCCGGGATCGCCGCCGATGGCGTCGAGCACCCGCTGGAAGTACAGCGGGCGGCGGGCCTCGTGGTCCCACCAGTAGGTGAAGCCGGACATGACGATCTTGACGTTGGGATTTACCGATCGTGCGGCCAGGTAGGCGGTGCGCAGGACGCGGGCGTAGTCGACGGGCGTACCGGCGAAGGTGCGGAAGTCATCCGGGTCCTTGTAGACGTCGGGCTCGTTCAGGATCACCCAGGTGTCGATGCGGCCGCGGTACTTGGCCACCAGCCGCTTGATGTACGCGGCCCAGTAGTTCTGCGGACTGTCGATCGGCAGGTCGAGATTGGCGGGCACGCTGCGCGCTTCGTACTGCGGGTCGCGCGCCGCCCAGGTCGGCGTGTACAGCGTGACGCCCACGATCTCGACGCCACGGGCCAGCTCGGCGTTGATCTGCTGCTCGGAAAACCAGCCCTGCTCGAAGTCGTTGGGGCCGTTGGGCTGGATCTCGTTCCAGGGAAAGATCAGGCGCTGCCACTTCACGCCGGCCGCCTGCGAGGCCTGGGGGGCGAAGATGGCTTGAACGGCGCCGAAGCGGGTATCGCCGTTGGCCACGGGCGGCAGGGTGGGCGGCATCGGCGGCAGCGTCGGCGTGATGGTCGGCGTGCGGCTCGGCTGCGGGCTCGGAGTCGGCGTGCCCTGCGCGTCGGCGGGCAGGCTGGCGACCAGGAGCCCGGCCACCATGAACATTGCCGCCAACGGATAGAGCCCTGCCCAGCGCATGCCGTCCCTTGCAAAACGCGGCGCAAGCGCTGGCCGGCCGAGGGGCCGACGCGCGCTTGCGTCGTGTGCCTGCCGTTCGTGCCGCGTGGCGAGCGCTCAACTATCTGCTAGCGGCACGTCCTGTGTCGTCATCATAGCACCCCGTCCGGAGCCTCACCAAAGGATTTTCCCCTCGAAGCCGCTGGGGCGCGCCCCCGAATTGCTCGGGGACCCCGGCGCCGAAAACGCGGGCGGAGCGCGGGGCGTTTGCTAGAATAGCGCGGCCGGGCGGCTAGCCGGGCCCTGGGAGAGGCCGAACGAATGCCCAACCGCTCGCGCGGGTATCGCGCCCGCTACCTCGCGCCGGCCGCCGCCATGCTCCTCGTCCTCTTTGCCTCGCTGCCCCAGCCGCGCGCTGCCCTGGGCCAGCCGGCTGCGCCCGGGTTGCGACCGTTCCCCGTGGCGATCGCGCCCGGCAACCAGCACCGGCCAGCGGCCTACGGCGACTTCGTGGTCTGGTACGACGAGATGAACGAGCGCCCGGTCATCCGGGCCAACGACCTGCGCTCCGGCGCCGAGTTCCCCATCTCGCGCGACGGCGCGTTGCCCTCGGGCGCGCCGTCGATTTCCGGGACGATGGTGGTCTGGGCGGATCGCGTCGGCGAGACCACCTCCACCACCTGGCCCGAGCCGCACATCTACACCTACGACCTGCGGACGCGCCGCGACTTCATCCTCGCCCCCGTGGGCGGGCGGCAGGACGAGCCGCGCATCGACGGGCCGCTGGTCGTCTGGACCGACTACCGCACCGATCCCGAGAACGGCGACATCTACGCGTACGATCTCAGCGCGCGGCGCGAGTTTCCCGTGATCGTCGACTCGGCCCACCAGGCGCAGCCGGACGTGTCGGGCCGCACGGTCGTCTGGCAGGACTGGCGCAGCGGGCAGGCCCAGATCTACGCCGCCGAGCTGACCAGCGGCGAGACCTGGCCGCTGACGGCCCAGCCGGGGCGCTACGAGCGCCCGCTGATCTCCGGGGAGCGGGTCGTCTGGCAGGATGCCACGAGCGGCACGCCGGCCATCGCCGTCTACGACCTGGGAGCGCGGGCGCTGCAGACGCCCATCCCCGGCCGGCGGGTGCTGGCGCTCGACGGCGATACGCTGCTGCTGGAGAACGCCGAAGGCAACGCGATCGTGCTGCGCGACCTGGGCAGCGGCGAGACGCGGACGGTGGCCGCGCTGCCGGAGGGCGCGCCGGAGGTCTGGGCATCGGTGGGCGCCGGCACGGTGACCTGGACCGACTACCGCAACAGCGAGCTGCACTGGCGCCCCGGCACGGCGCGCGTCACGAACCAGGACGTCTTCGCCGCGCGGCTGAGCCCCCGGCCGCTGCCGGCCGGACCCCGCCCGAATATTCCCTACCGCGCCGCCAGTCCCGAGTACGGCATGAACCTGTTCATCTGGAACGCGCCGTCGATCACGGCGGCGCACCTGCGCCGCCTGACGGCGGCCGGCTTCACCTGGCAGAAGACGCGCATCCCCTGGGCGGAAATCGAGTGGTACAAGGGTGATCTCCACTGGGACGAGCCGGACCGCGTGATCCAGGCCTCGAACAACGCCGGGGTGAAGGTGATCGTCCGCGTCGACGTGACGCCGCTGTGGGCGCGGCCGGACAACAACCCGCACGGCCCGCCGCTGCGGTACGAGGATTACGGCGACTTCATCTATGAGCTGGTCAACCGCTACAAGACCGGCTCGACCAACGGCCGTGTGCACGCCGTGGAGATCTGGAACGAGCCCAACCTGCACAAGGAGTGGGGCGACCAGCCCGTGAACCGCCAGCAGGCCGCCGAGTACGTGCGTCTGCTACGCATCGCCTATGAAGCGGCCAAGCGCGCCGACCCGAACGTGATGGTGGTCAGCGGCTCGCTGAGCCCGACCGGCTGGAACGACGACACGGCCCGCCCGGATGACGTCTACCTGCACTGGATGTACGAGGCCGGGGCGGCGTCGTGGTTCGACGCGCTGGGCCTCCACGGCGCGGGCTATGGCTCGCCGCCCGAGACGACGCCGATGTCGGTCGATCGCTACCCGCACCCGTCGTTCTACTTCCGCCGGGCCGAGCAGATGCACGACATCATGGTCGAGTACGGCGACGGCGACAAGCAGATCTGGATGATGGAGTTCGGCTGGACGACCGACCCGATCAACCCGTCGTACGCCTGGTACCGCGTGACTGAAGAAGAGAAGGGCGACTACCTGGTGCGCGCCTATCGGCTGGCGCGCGAGCGCTGGGCGCCCTGGATCGGCGTGATGGCGCTGTGGACGATGCCCGACCCACGCTGGACCCCCCGCCAGGAGGAGTACTGGTGGGCGATCCTCGACCCCGACGGCACCGAGCGGGCCTCCTACCAGCGCCTGCTCGAGGCGCGCGAGAACGGCCAGCTCCCGCAGCCCTGAGCGAAGCTGGACAGCAGTCGCCCCTGCTACAATGGCCCTCGTCACCGGTCGTGTCGGAGCGCGAACCCCCGGGTCGTGGAGGCCCGCGTGCTGAGCAAGGAAGACAACGAGCTACTCACCTGCGTAGGCCCTGGCACGCCGATGGGCGAGCTGATGCGGCGGTACTGGGTGCCCGTGCTGCTGGCTGACGAGCTGGCCGCGGGCGACCACGCCAGGCGAGTGCGGCTGCTCGGCGAGAGCCTGGTCGCCTACCGGGCACGGAACGGCCAGGCCGGGCTGGTAGCGGAGTACTGTCCGCACCGCCGCGCGTCGCTGTACTTCGGGCGCGTCGAGGACGCCGGCATCCGCTGCGTGTACCACGGCTGGAAGCTCGACCTGGCCGGCCGCTGCGTCGACATGCCGAGCGAGCCGCGCGAGAGCAGCTTCAAGGACAAGATCCGCGCGCGGGCCTATCCGTGCCGCGAGCAGGGCGGCGTCATCTGGGCCTACCTGGGGCCGGCCGCCGACCCGCCTCCCCTGCCTGAGCTGGAGTGGACGCTCGTGCCGCCGGAGCACCGCTTCGTCTCCAAGCGCTGGCAGTACTGCAGCTACTTCCAGGCCCTGGAGGGCGGCATCGACTCCAGCCACATCTCCTTCCTCCACTCGCCGCTCGATCCGGACGACGAAGCGACCGTGCGAACAATCGACGAGTCGGGCTTCGACCTGACTTCCGCGCTGGAGACGGCAGACACGGCGCCGCGCTTCGAAGTGCGCGACACCCCCTACGGCGTGCTCATCGGCGCCCGGCGGGAGCGCCCCAACGACGAGTACTACTGGCGGATCACGCAGTACCTGCTGCCCTTCTATACGATGGCCCCGACGGACACTGCCGACGGTCCGATCAGCGGCCACGTCTGGGTGCCCGCGGACGACGGCAACCTGATCAACTGGACGTTCACCTACCACCCGACACGTCCGCTGCGGCCCGAAGAGAGGGCGGCGCTGCACGGCGGCAAGAGCTCGCACGTGCTCGATTACGCGCCGCCCACGAGCGAGCCCTACGGCGACGTGCGGCCCCGCGCGACGCGGGCGAACGACTACTTCATGGACTGGGAGGCCCACCGCACGCGCTACTACTGCGGTATTCCGGGCTTCGGGATGCAGGACCAGGCGCTGCAGGAGTCGCAGGAGGCCATCGTCGACCGGACGCAGGAGCGCCTGGGCAGCAGCGACGCCGCCATCATCCAGGTGCGCAGGCGGCTGCTCACCGCGGCGAAGCGGCTGCGCCAGGATGGCCGGGCGCCGGACTATGACCCGGCCCTGTACCGCGTCCGCTCGGCATCGGTGGCGCTGCCGCGTGGCGCCGACTGGGCCGCCGCCGCGCAGGCCCGCTTGCTAGCGCGGGCATAGGAGCGGCGAAGGACGAAGGACCCGCTAGCATGGAACTGTAGTCGACCAGGGAGAAGACGCTCAGCCCACTGTGGAAGTCGGAGCAGAACGCGGAAGTAGGGAATCTGGAGGGAGACGCATGCTGTACGAGTACCGGCGCTACGAGGCGAACCCGGGCAAGATGCCGGCGCTGCAGCGCCGCTTTGCCGAGGTGACGACCAAGATCTGGGAGAAGCACGGCATCCGCGTCGTCGGGTTCTGGGAAGCGGTCTTCGGCGCCAACAACGAGCTGCACTACATGCTGGCCTGGGAGGACGTGGCCGAGCGCGACCGGAAGTGGGAAGCCTTCCAGCGCGACCCGGAGTGGCAGGCGGCGCGAGCAAAGACCGAGGAGGACGGGCCGCTGGTGGCGCGGGTCAACAACCAGCTCTGGCGCCCGACGCACTTCTCGCCGATGAAGTAGCGAACAGGCGCGGGGCCAGCGCAGGGGGGCAGGGATGGGCAGTCGGCCGCACGTTACCGTCGTCGGGGTCCTGGGAGCGTTGCTGGCGCTAGGCGTGGCGTGCTCGTCGTCCGCGCCGAGCGGTGCGCCGAGCAAGGCCCCGGCCGCCCAGCCAGCGGCGACCGCCCCGCCGGCGGCGCCGACGGCCCCGTCCGCCCCCGCCGCCAGCGCGCCCACCGCGGCACCCGCCCCCGCTACGGTCCGCATGGGCTGCATCCAGGGCACCTCCGATGCCGGCATCTTCATCGCTGAGGAGCGCGGCTACTTCCGCGAGCAGGGCGTGGCGCTCGATTGCACGAACTTCGTGTCGGCGACCGAGATGGTCGCTCCGCTGGCCTCGGGGCAGCTCGACGTGGGCGGCGGGGCGCCGAGCGCGGGGCTGGGCAACGCGCTGGCGCGGGGGATCACGCTCAAGATCGTCGCCGACAAGGGCAGCACGCCGCCGGGCTTCGGCTACGCCGGCATCGTCATCCGCAAGGATCTCTGGGACAGCGGCGTGCGCACGCCGGCCGACCTGCGCGGCCACCGGGTGTCGCTGAACACGGTCGCCGGCTCGTCGATGGAGGCGGCGCTGAACCGCGCGCTCGGCGACTACGGGATGACGACGGCCGACGTCGAGCTGGTCCCGCTGGCCTTCCCCGACATGCCCCCCGCGCTCGCCAACCGCTCGGTCGACGCCATCTATCCGATCGAGCCCTTCGTCGTCCTGTCCGTCGAGCTGGGCAACGGCAGCCTCTGGGCGCGGACCGATGAGTGGTATCCGGGCGAGCAGATCGCCGTCTTGCTCTATTCCCGCGATTTCGCCGAGCAGCAGCGGGACGTCGGCCGCCGCTACATGACAGCCTATCTCAGGGCGCTGCGCGACTACAACGACGCCTTCCTGAAAGGCGATCCCGCGAAGCGGCGCGAGGTCGTGGACATCCTGATCCGCAACACGCCGCTTAAGGACGCCGCCCTCTACGAGAAGATGGCCATGCCCGGCCTCGACCCCAACGGCCGGGTGAACCTGCAGGCGCTGGAGCAGGACCAGGAGTACTACCTGCGCACGGGCAAGCAACAGCAGCCCATCGACCTGTCGCAAGTGGTCGATACCTCGTTCGCCGAGTGGGCGGTGCAGCAGCTCGGCGTGTACCGCTAGCTCAGATTGGCCCGTGACTTGCGACCGTGGTCTCGTAACCTGCTCGAAGGCGGAGGAATCGGGCGATGGAAGACACCTCCAGGTCGATGCAAGATCCCGGATCGGGCTACGCGAGCGCCGACGTGCTGGATCCCAGCACGTCGATCAACCGGGACCGGAGCCGCGAGGGCGACGGCGAGGGGCTACAGGACGCGATGTCGGGGTATGCGAGCGCCGACGTCCTCGACCCGGCGACGGACGTCAACCGGCACCGCAGCCGGGGCGACGGCCCCGAAGACCTCCGCGATCCGATGTCCGGCTACGCGAGCGCCGACCTCGTCGAGTCGGAGCCAGAGCCTGACGCGCCCGACCGTTAGCGCCTCTACAGCACTGTCGTACTGGCCTAAGCCTGGACCTCTGCTCGCAGGATGGGCTTGTTCGGGTCCGTGCGGTCGACGGTGAACGTCTGCGGGGTGCAGGCTCCACCGGCGTCGCAGACGTTCACGGTCACGCTCGTCGCGTTCGCCGGAATGGTCAGGTCCGCGGGCGGGCTGATCCCCACCTGCACCGGCGCGCTCACATTGGCGCCGCTGCTCGCGTTGCGCACGTCGAGCGTGATGCTCATCACGGCGTTGGGGTCACCGCCGGCCATCGGCCCGGCCGGCGCCGGGCCGACGTCCACACGCAGCGCGGTCCCGCCGGCGGGGACGATCACGGTCACGTCGCTGTTGCCGGGAAGCGCTGAGCTCACGATGCCCACCGAACCGGCCCCCCCGGTTGGAATCTCCGCCGAGACGACGCCCGGCGAGGCGGGCGGCAGGCTCGTGGTCGCCAGGATGGTGGTGCCAGGCGGTGCGGTGATCACCGCGGCCTGGCCGGGCGGGGCACCGCCTGGCGGACCACCCACCGGGGGCGGCGGCGCGGTCTGGTGGCTCGGTGCGGCGAGGGCAGCGCTGGGCGCCGGGCCGGCGACGAGCGGGGTCGCCAAGCCCAGCATCACGGCCGTGCCGACGGCCAACCTCAGCAAACGACGACGCATTACAGCAACACGCATAGTAACCTCTCAGTCTGAAACCAGTAGCCGATTCCCCTCGGCCGCCAGTGTGAGGGGTCGAGCGATCGGGCTGACAGCGATCCGGGCGACGTCCAGCCCGAGACCCAAATCCCGCTTGAAACCAGGACACCATCGGGCCGGACGGGCCGCCGGATCAGCGATCAGGGCTCAGCGAAGCCTGCGCCGAGCGCAGTATAGCAGAGGCTGGATTTTTCGTGTGTGTCACGACGCTGAATTGATTAGTTTACGCCGAGGATACGGCGTGGGTTGTCGACGGTAACCTGGCGCAGCTCCTCGTCCGTGAGGCCATAGGCGCGTCCGTAGCGGACGAGGGTGTTCAGCGACTCTACGGCGCCCGGGAGCAGTGGGTTGCCGCCGTCGCTGGAGAAGGAGAAGTGCTCCGCGCCCAGCGCCTTCACCGTGCCCATCATGTCCTGGGGGTCCACGCCGAGCAGCGGGGAGATCTCGTCGTAGGTGAAGTTGAAGATGATGCCGGCGTCGGCGAACGGCTTGAGGTCCTCGAACTCCAGGCCGACCTGCGGACCGTAGGGATGGTCGATGAACGCCTGGCGGTACCCGAGCTTCTGCACCTCCTCGGCCAGCGCTTCCATCTCCGGCTTGGAGGAGTGGGCGAACGAGACGCCCACACCCTTGTCGGCGGCGAGGCTGAGGATGTCTTTGACCACGGGCTTGAGCCGGCCGCCCTCTTCCTCGAGCAGGTACTGGCCGACGCGCAGGGCCTCGTCCCAGGGCAGTGGCCCGGCGACCGGGCCCGGGTACTCGCCCTTGACTGCCCGCGCTGGCGCGCCGACACGGTAGACGTTGTGGGCGCTGCTGATGACCGGGAACCAGATGATGCTGCCGCCCTGGTCGACGCGCTCCCGCACGCTCTCGAAGTCCAGGCCGGCGTACATCGGGTCGGTCATGATGCCGTGGTAGCACTTGACGGGGCGCAGGCCCTCGGCCTCGGCCCAGCGGTTCACCTGCTCTTGCACCTCCTGGCAGGTGACGTGGTACGGACGGTCCGTCGGCAGGTTCTTGAAGACGACGGCGCCCATGTTGGCCGCCGAGGCGCGCTTCGCCATGTCCAGCGGGTTCTCGGTGCCCGGGGCGGCGTGGGCGTGGACGTCGATCGCGTCGGTCAGCGTGGGGGGGCCTTCGCCCGCGCGCATGATCCGCTCGAGCTGGAAGCGGATGTTGTAGGACTTCACGACGCGGCGTGGGACTGGCTGCATGTCCTTCTTCTCCTCGAGCCGGTGGGGCGCGGGCGGTCCCACCGAGCTGCGGAACAGCGGGCCAGGCTCGTCCGTCCGGGCGCCTCCCCGCGGGAGGTCGCGCGGGGTGAGCCGAGCCCGGACTCACCCCGCCGCTATTATGCCTGCTGTCTCGGGATTGTCAAGGCAATTCGTCGGCCCGGAACCCCTCCAGCGCGCGGCGCAGCGCGGGCGGGACGTCCACGGACAACATCTCGCGAGCGGGGCCCCGAGTGACGAGCACGCGCCACTCGTAGGCCGTGGCGACCGGGAGAGGCTCGCCCGGCGGCTGGGGCCGCACGACCCGGAAGTCGAGGCGGATGGCGCGCCGTTTGATCTCGCCTACCCGGCAGCATACCTCCAGTCGGTCGTCGTACACCGCTGGCGCGACGAACTGGCACTGGGCCTCGACGACGGCGAACACCAGGACGTCGGGCCCGAGCGCCTGGTCGCGGGTGAGGCCGATCTCGCGCATCAGGCGGTGGCTGGCCGAATCGATCCAGCGAAACACGTTGCCATAGAAGAGGATGCCAGCCGGATCGCAGTCCGACCACTCCACGCGCACGGGATGCACTAGCTCGGCCAACCGCCTCTCGCCCCCACTGGCGTCCGGTTAGCGCGCGCTGGCCAGGCGCTGCGTCTGGCGCGCCACGAACTCCTTCATCGCCGCGATGGCGCGCTCGGCCTCCGCTCCCGGCTGGTTGGCGAAGCCGTGGGGCACGTCGGGGTACTGCAGCAGCTCGGCCTCCCCGCCCTGCAGGCGGTACGACGCCACGAAGCGCAGGGACATGGCCATGGTCAGGTTGTTGTCGGCGGTGCCCTGAATCAGCAGGGCCGGCGGCAGCTCGGCGTCCTCGCCGCGGTCGAGGATTAGCTGCGGGTTGCCTTCCCGCATCGCGTCCTGGGTGAGGAAGTAGCCCTCCGTGCGGGTCATCAGCTCCTTGCGGCCGGTCTCCTCGGCGAAGAAGTAGCGGTGGAACGGGTCGAGGATCGGCCAGCAGGCGATCACGTAGGCCAGCGAGGCGTCGACGTCCGGGGCCTCGGGTAGCGGCAGCGCCGCGTAGCGCGGGTCGCGCGGGCGCATGGCGCTGAGCATCACCATGTGGCCGCCGCTGGAGCCGCCCAGACCGCCCACGTGGCGCGGGTCGGCGTTGAACTCGTGGGCGTGGGCCTTGAACCAGCGGGTGCCGTAGTTGGTGTCGACGATCGAGGCCGGGTACGGATGCTGGGGCGCCTGGCGAAAGTCCAGCGCCGCGACGACCAGCCCGCTCGCCGCCAGGGCCTGGGCCATCGGCGCGTTGGCCGTGCGGTCGCTCATAGTCCACGCGCCGCCGTGGATGTCCATCATCGCCGGGAACGGTCCGCTGCCCTGCGGCTGGTAGATGCGCACCAGCAAGGGCGTGTCGCCGTCGCGGCGGTACTCGACGTCGAAGGTCTTGACCTCGTAGCTCCGCGACGGATCGTAGGTGGGGAACGGAGTCGTCTCCCGAGCGGCGGTCTGCATGGCTGCCTCCTTCGTCTATCCGGGCCGTGCCCGCAGTGTAGCACAGCGCGCACCGGGCAAAATTCAGGGCCGCACCCACTTCCATCCGGCCGGCGGTTCAGGTATCATGCCGCCCGAGATGTGTGCACTGCGGGCTTCGCCCCGCTTGACGGTCTTCCGACCGTTCCCTCTGGCTACGCCGCGCCCCACGCGGCAAGTTGGGCCATCCTTCTACGTCGGCATCGTGCCGACGTGGCGTGCGCCGCGCCGCCGCGCGCCCTGGATGGGCCTGCTGGGGCACGGCGCGCTGCTGGCAGTGCTGGCGGCGGGTTTGTTGCTTAGTCCGCTCCGCATCGTGCAGGTAGCAAGCAGCGAGATCGCCGCGCCCGTGCCGCTCGTGACGCTCGCCGCCCGCCCGCAGGTCGACCTCGAGCCCTTCGCGCTCTGGTGGAGCCTGATGGGCAATCCCGCCGTCGTGTTCGCCGACCCGACTCTCGACGAAGTGGTTGGCGATCCGGTCGCGGACGATGCCGCGCTCGACGCGGCGGAGGCGCCCGTCCCCGGCCACGGCAAACTGGCCGTGCCCTGGCGCACCCAGTTGGACGGCTCGGCCTACGCCGGCTCGAACTGCGGGCCGGCCTCGCTGGGTATGATTCTCGATGGCTTCGGGATCGCCAAGTCGACTTACGACCTGCGCTATCGCTCCCACACCTACCAGGGCACCTGGGGCTCGTACACCGGCACCGCGCTCGAGAACCTGGCGCGGGTGGCCGAGGACTTCGGCGTGCCGACGCGCGGGTTGTACGATGGGCGCCGCTTCCACGCCTGGTCCATCGCCGAGCTGCGCGAGGAGGTGCGCCAGGGGCATCCGGTGATGATCCTGGTGAAGTACCGTCTGCTGCCCGGGCACCTGGGCTCGCGCGCCGGCGACGACCACTACATCGTGCTGTGGGACCTGGATGGCGACGACTTCGTGTACAACGATCCCGCCTTCACGCGCGCCCGCGACGGCCACGCCCGGCTGATCAGCGCGAAGACGCTGGAGCAGGCCACGGCCAGCGCCATCATCCCCCGCCAGGCCGTGGCGTTTCTCCCCCCGAAGCCGTAAGCTAGTACTTTGGGACACTTGATGTGAGTGGTGTTTGCTGCAGCAAACACCATTCACATCATCAGCAACGGATGACTAGGGGCATGAGCGACATTCAGTGCTCGCGCTGTGGGCAGCGCGGCCTGCGCCTACCGAAGCCGCCGCTGGCGGGCGCCACCGGGCAGGCCGTGCAGGAGCACGTCTGCGCCGGCTGCTGGGGCGAGTGGCAGCGGGCAGCACCTGGCTACATCAACCACTACGCGATCCAGGTGGTCGACCCCGCCGGCCGCGCGAAGCTCTACGAGCTGATGCGCGAGTTCCTGAACATCCCCGCTGAGGCCTAGCCCTGGGCGCTCTACGTTTCGTACGCCTCACGTTATGTGTGGTCCTCTGCGCCGCTGTGGCGCTGCTGCTCGCCTGCCGGGCGTCCCCGCCGCCCGATCGGGTCCAGGGGGTGGTGGTGAACGTCGAGGCGACGTCGATCGCGCGGGCCACCGGGCTGACGGTGCGGGGCGCTGACGGCCGCGAGTACCACTTCCGCGTCGACCCGAGCGTGGACTGGACCCCCGGCCACCTGCGCGAGCACATGGCGCTCGGGCAGCCGGTGGTAGTGGAGTATCGGCGCGAGGGCGACGACCTGCTGGCCGTGCGGATCGACGACGGCTAGGAGCCCCGCTGCCTAGCCGAGCAGCCGCTGGACGGCCTGCTCGATCTCGTCCGGGGTGGTGATCCCGTCGAACTTGTCGGCGAGGTTGCCGCTGCCGTCGACCACGAACGTCCACGGCTCGCTCGGCAGCCCCCACTCCTCGACGGTCGCGTTCGGCGTGCGGGCCTGGGGATCCTTGAAGATCTCGACGTGGATGAAGGTCGCGCGGTCGCGGTAGCGCTCCGCGACCTTCTGGAAGACCTCGAGCTGCGGACCGCAGGTCTGGCTGGTGCAGAAGCCGGGCGTGGCGAACAACACCACCAGCGGCTTGCCCTGGGCGATCGCGTCGGCGATGGTGACCTGGCGCAGGTCGGCCGTCGCCGCGCAGACCTCGGCCGTCGCCGTACACAGCTCGATCGGGTCCACCGCGTCGCGCATGGTCAGGTTGTGGCTGCGCGGCACGGCCGCGCCGACCGCCGGCGTGGCGCTCTGGGGGCGCACGTCGAAGCGCGTGCGCACCGTCTGCTCCGTGCCATCCTCGCGGGTAACGGTCGCCTCGACGCCAAACGGCCCCGGCCGCTCGAAGGTGACGGGGGCCTTGTAGACGCCGCGGTTCCACTCCGACAGTGGGCGCCGCCAGGTGGCCTCGGCGCTGCCGAGCGGCGTCGGCTGCGCGCCACTCAGATCGTAGAAGGTGAGCTTGACCGGCGCGGCGGCGATCGGCTGGTTGCGGTCGTCGAGCAGGGCGAAGGCGAAGTGGTTGGGCCCTACCGCGAGATCGGCGGACGTGACGAGCAGCGACAGCGGCGGCGCGGCCTGGCCGCCGCTCGTGGCAGGTGGTGTCCCCGTCGCTGCGCCGCCGCAGCCGACCAGGAGCGCCAGGACGAGAAGCGGAGCAGCGAGCTTCATAGCGCAGTGGCCATCCGGCACGCCAACGTTGTGGCGCGCGAGTCTTGAGCGTCGGGTCCTGAGAAGAGCATATCGGCTGGGCCCGAACTGGGTCAATGTTACCGCCAGCCAGGTGGCTTCCTGGACGGGAGGGAGAGGAGCAGGGAGGGGCCGCGCCGGGCCCACCTCCCACGCGGGCCGACGCAGGGGGGGCGCGGGCCGGGGCAAGCACCCCGGCCCGCGCCGGTTCGGGAAGGAGCCGCTAGGCGGCGGCGGTGACGGGCGCCGCCACGACGGGCTGGACCACCTCGAAGGTGAGCCCGTCCGCGCCTGCGCCAACCACCACGCGGTCGCCGTCGCGGATCTCCTCGGCTAGCACGCGCCGCGCTAGAACGTTCTCGATCTCGCGCTGAACGAGCCGCCGCAGCGAGCGCGCGCCGTACGCCTCGTCGTAGCCGTGCTCGACGAGCCAGTCGGCCGCCGCATCGGTGAGCGTGAGCTCGATCCGCCGCTCCGCCAGCCGCGCCCGCACGTCGCGGAGCATCTTGTCGACCACCGCCCGGAGCTGGTCCTGGGTCAGCCGGTCGAAGACGATGATCTCGTCGATGCGGTTGAGGAACTCGGGACGGAAGGTATCCTTCACCGCCTCGAGCACTCGCTCGCGCAGCACGCGCCGGTCGGTCTCGGCCGCGCTGTCGCTCCCGGTGTGGAAGCCCAGCGCGCCGCGGCTCTTGCTGGCCATCTGCCGCGAGCCGGCGTTCGACGTCATGATGATCACCGTGTTCTGGAAGTCCACCGTGCGGCCCTGGCCGTCGGTCATGCGACCGTCGTCCAGCACCTGGAGCAGCGCGTTCAGCACGTCCGGGTGGGCCTTTTCGACCTCGTCGAACAGGATCACCTGGTACGGCCGGCGGCGCACTGCCTCGGTGAGCTGCCCGGCCTGGTCGTAGCCCACGTAGCCCGGAGGCGCGCCGTACAGGCGCGACGCCGTGTGCGGCTCGCGGTACTCCGACATATCGATGCGGAGCAGCGCCCGCTCGTCGTCGAACAGGAACTCGGCCAGCGTGCGCGCCAGCTCGGTCTTCCCCACACCCGTCGGGCCGAGGAAGAGGAACGAGCCCAGCGGCCGTCGCGGGTCGGCGATGCCGGACCGCGAGCGGCGCAGCGCGTCGGACACGGCCACCACGGCGTCGTGCTGGCCGACCACGCGCTCGTGGAGGCGCTCCTCCAGGTGCAGCAGCTTCTGCAGGTCGTTGCTGTGGATCTGCGTGACTGGAATTCCCGTCCAGCCCGCCACCACCGCCGCGACGTCCTCGGGCGTCACGTGCGGCGCGTCAGCCGACGGCGCCGGGAGCTGCGGCTCGAGCTGCAGTCGCTCGGCCCGAGCGACGGCTGCCGCTTCGTAGTCGCGGTTCTGCCAGGCCTCGTCTTCCTGGCGCTGCAGGGCCGCCACGCGCTCGCGCAGCTCGCGCACCTCCGGCGGGCCGCCGAAGTTGCGCAGCCGCACCTTCGAGCAGGCCTCGTCCATCAGGTCGATGGCCTTGTCGGGCAGGTGCCGGTCGGCCAGGTAGCGGTCGCCCAGACGCGCTGCCGCCTCGAGGGTCGCGGCCTCGATCTGGAGGCCGTGGTGCGCCTCGTAGCGCTCGCGCAGGCCCTCGAGGATCTTGATCGTGTCCTCCACGCTCGGCTCGTCCACGTAGATCGGCTGGAAGCGGCGCTCCAGGGCCGCGTCGTGCTCGATCCGCTCGCGGTACTCGTCGAGCGTGGTGGCGCCGATGCAGCGCAGCTCGCCGCGCGCGAGCAGCGGCTTCATCAGGTTGGCAGCGTCCATCGCGCCCTCGGCCGCGCCGGCCCCCACCAGGAGGTGCAGCTCGTCGATGAAGCAGATGATGCTGCCCTTCGCGGCTTGAATCTCGTTCAAGACGCTCTTCAGGCGCTCCTCGAACTCGCCGCGGAACTTCGAGCCCGCGACCATGCCGCCCAGGTCGAGCGCCACCACGCGCTTGTCGCGCAGCGGCTCGGGCACGTCGCCGGCGACGATGCGCCGGGCGAGGCCCTCGACGATGGCCGTCTTGCCGACGCCCGGCTCGCCGATCAGCACCGGGTTGTTCTTGGTGCGGCGGACCAGCACCTCCATCAGGCGCAGGATCTCCGCCTCGCGCCCGATGACCGGGTCGAGCTTGTCCTCGCGCGCCAGCGCGGTCAGGTCGACCGCGAAGCGCTCGAGCGCACCCGCCCGCTGCTCGGCACGCGGGTCGTCGACCGGCGCGTTGTTGCGCAGCGCAGCGAAGGTCTCGGCGACTGCGGCCGGCTGCAGCCCGGCGTCGCGCAGCAGAGGAGCGGTCGGCCCCTCCTGCTCGTTCAGCAGGGCCAGGAACAGGTGCTCCACGCCCACGTAGGCGTCGCCGCGACGGTCGGCGTCAGCCACGGCCGCGTCGATGACGCGACGTGCGCGCGGCGTAATGTACAGCGCGCTGCCGGTACCCGTGCCGCGGCTGCCCAGCAGCGCACGGACCCGTGCGGCCAGCGCGGCGACGTCGACGCCCAGCTTGGCGCAGACGGCGGCTACCTGCCCGCCCGGCTGGTCGAGCAGCGCGAACAGCAGGTGCGACGTATCCAGCTCGCGCTGGTTGAGGCGCAGCAGGAGCTCCTGCGCGCGGCGCAGCGCCTCCTGGGCTTGTTCGGTAAAGCGTTCGATTGGGATCATTTATTCGGTACCCCCTGCGCGGCGCCGTGCGGCAGAACGCTGCCGGCGCCATCACGTGCTTATTTTAGATTATCTGCCACTACGTTATCAAGGTTGTGTTTCGGGGCGGAGTTGGCGGTTCGCTGGCGTGCTGCCTGCACACCCTGGGAAGCGCCCGTGGCGGCAATCCCCTACACTGGACCTGCCGGGCGGCGAGAAGGCGGCCCGCCGCAGATCTGCTGATGTTGGCCAGGCGCCCCGACGGGTCGCGAACCTCCTGGGCGGAGGCCCACCCTTACTTTACCTGGCCCGCGGAGCGGGAGGAGTCGTGAGCAAGCCCCAGGACGCCAGCGCCACGATTCTGGTTGTCGACGACGAGCCGCGCTACGTCCGCTGGATCACGGTGAACCTGCGGGCCGAGGGCTACCGCGTGCTCACCGCAGCCGACGGCGAGACGGCCGTGGAGGTGACGGCCGCCGAGCGGCCCGACCTCGTGCTGCTCGACATCGGCCTGCCGCGGCTCGACGGCCTGGCCGCCTGCCGGCAGATCCGCGAGTTCTCCACAGTGCCGATCATCATGCTCACGGCAAAGGCTGCCGAGTCGGACAAGGTGGCCGGGCTGGACGCGGGCGCCGACGACTACCTGGCGAAGCCGTTCGGGCCGCCCGAGCTCCTGGCGCGGGTTCGCGCCGCGCTCCGCCGCGCGCGCTACGCCGAGGCGCCTGCCGCCGAGCCGGTCTTTCGCCACGGCGACCTGGCGATCGACTACGCGCGCCAGGAGGTGACCCGTGGCGGGACGCCCCTGGCGCTGACGCCCACCGAATACCGGCTCCTCGTGCAGCTCGCCCGCCAGGCCGGCCGCGTCCTGCTGCCGGCGGACCTGCTGGTGGCGGTGTGGGGCCCCGAGTATCGCGACGAGACGCAGCACGTCCGCCTCTACGTCAGCCGCCTGCGCCAGAAGATCGAGCCCGACCCCGAACACCCCCGCTACGTGCTGACCAAGCCGGGCATCGGCTACATGTTCGCGCCGCCGGAGACGTGACAGGACCCGGCGCTCGCGACTTGCGGTTGACGCGGCGGCGGCCAGCGACTATTCTGCCTGCCAGGTAGCCGGGGATTCGCCCTTGCCGGGCCAGGCAGGGTGGTCCGTTCCGCCGCTCGCTGGGACACGTGCGCCGGGGCCCAGCGCGGCGCTAGGAGGCAGGCCCGTGGCGAGACCACTGCCGTCGCTCCCGATCCGCAGGCGGGCTGGCCGATCCGCGAGTCGTCGCCCGGCCGCCCGGCCCCAACCAGCCGCGCTCCGGCCCGCCCTCGAACCTGGCCCCTACCGAGTGCAGGCTGGGCTAGGGCTGGTCTGCGTCATGGTTCTGCTGATGGCCTGCGGCACGGCCGCGCCCGCCGGCCGCGAGACCGTGGCGGCGCCGCGCGGCGCGCCCGGCCCCGTGAGCACGGCCGCGCCCGCCGCGGAGGCCGCGCCTACCGCGCCGCCCGCGCCCGTGCGCGTGCGGCTGGCCTTCACGGCCATCAGCGGCGCGCAGCTCCCGATCTGGGTGGCCCAGGACGCCGGCATCTTCCTCCAGAACGGCGTCGACGCGGACCTGAGCTACATCGCCACCAGCCAGACCGCGATGGGCGCGCTGCTGGGCAACGAGGTGGACATTCTCTCTGGCGGCGCCGAGGCGGCGCTAGCCGTGGCGGTCGAGGGCGGCGACGCGGTGGCGGTCGGCGCGAAGCTGAACAAGGTCGTCCAGGCCATGTACGCGGCGCCGAGCATCACCGAGCCGGGCCAACTCCGCGGCAAGACCGTTGGCGTCACCCGGCTTGGCTCGCTGAGCGGCACCTCGGCGCGCTATCTGCTGCGGAGCTGGGGACTGGAGCCCGAGCGCGACGTGACGCTGCTCCAGACGGGCGGCTTCCCGGAAACCGTCGCCGCCCTCTCGGTGAGCGGCATCGACGCCGGCATGCTGCCACCGCCCCAAACGCTGCGCGCGCAGGACGCCGGCTTCGTCGAGCTGGCGAACCTGTGGAGCACGTCGTTCGACTACCCGGGCAGCATCATCAGCATGCTCCGCCCGCGCACGCCCGAGCAGGAGGAGCTGACCCGCCGCACGCTCCGCGCCGTGGTCGAGGCGATCCACCGCATCAAGACCGATCGGGCCACGGCGCTGCGCTCGCTCCAGGGGGGCACCAAGACCGACGACCCACGCGCCCTCGAGGAGGGCTACGAGATCTACGCGCCGCTCTACGAGCGTGACCTGCGGCTCTCGCGCGAAGCGTTCCGCAACGCGCTCGAGGAGCTAGCCCACACCAACCCGCGCGCCGCCAGCACCAGCCCGGACAACCTGATCGACTCGCGGTTCGTGGACGAGATCCGTCAGAGCGGCCTCATCGAACGCCTCTACGGCAGCCAGTAGCAGCACCGCCGTCAGGAGCCGGCGGCGGCCTCCCGCGGCGCGCGACCGGACAGCCCGGCCACCCAGCGCGTGAAGGCGTTGCCCTCGAACACCGAGCGCAGCTTGCCGTCCAGGCCCCAGACCAGGCCGGCCGCCGTGGCGAAGAACACGAGCGAGGCAAGGAAGTAGAGGCGGTCGATGGAGCCCCCGTTGCTCAGCAGGCCCTTCATCAGCATGTAGTTGAGGGGCAGGAACATCCCGCCCAGGGCGCCCACCCGCGTCAACAGACCGAGGACCAGCGAGATGCCTACGAGTAGCTCGCCGATCACCACTAGCTGCGCGAACAGCGCCGCGTTAGGTACGACGACGTTCTCCAGGAAGGGCCGGTAGTACGGTTCGGCCGTGCCGCGCTGGAGCGCAGGGTTGATGAAGTTATCGAGTAGCTGCTTCGGCGACTCCAGCCATCCGCCGGTCACCTTGGACAGGGCTCCCGAGAAAATGTAAAGCCCGAACCCGATGCGCAGCAGCGCCACTCCTTGTCCGTAGCTGAGCGCCATCATCCATCCTCCGCTGCCTGAGGCGAATCTCTTCGCCGCGGCGCCACCCAACCAGCGCCGCCGAGAGGTTATACCGAGGTGGTTACAGCAGCCTACTCGCGGAGGAGGGTGCGGAGGGTGCTGGTGAGGGCCGGGGGGTCGAAGTCGCTGCGCAGCAGCGTGCGCTGGCGGCCCTGGCGGTCGATGACGAACAGGGCGTCGGTGTGGACCGCGGTGCGCGCGGCGTAGTTGGCCGCGGCGCGCTCGGCCGGATCGGCGCTGGGCGGGGCCGGGGCGGCGTGGACGTAGTACGCCGCCCAGACGGGCGCCAGCGCGCCGCGATCGCCGAGCAGGAAGCGCAAGCGTCCTTCGAGGCCGTGCTGCTGCACGAACTCGGCAGCCGACGCGGCATCGTCGTGGTCGGGGTCGGTGCTCACCGCGATCCAGGCGACGTCGGCGGCCTGCGGGCCCAGGTCCGTCGCCACCCGGCGCAGCTTCTCCGCGGTCAGCGGGCAGACGTCGGGGCAGTGCGTGTAGAGGAAGGTGAGCACTACCGGCCGCCCGCGCAGCGCCTCCAACTGGACCGTCGCACCGTCCTGGTCGGGTAGCGCGAAGTCGGGCGCGGGCAGCGCGCCGAGGTCGGTGCCGGCGAGCGGCGCGGGGCGACTGCAGGCAGCGGCCAGGAGCGCGGCGAGGGCGAGCACCAGCCAGTGGCCGCGGGCAACCTGCGTCCCCGCCTCCGCTTGGACGACGCGGCTACGGAGGGGGGCGAACGAAATGGGCCGCGTACTCGAGCGGCCTGGTGTGCGTCGCACGACGATCTGCCTCCAGCCTCTTGCCCTGCTATACCAGCCTACCGCATCTCTGCGGGAGCGCACACTCGAAGTCGGTCATCGTCGCGTCGGCGGCGCCCTGCAGGCCGGCCGTCGGCGGCGCGGTACAATGGGCCGGGCCCAGCACGCGACGGGGTGGCTGGATGATCCTGGCGGTAGGGAGCGGGGCGTGAAGCGAAGCGTGGCGGCTCTGGCGCTCGCGGCGCTGCTGGCCGGCGGGGTGGCGGCCCTGGGGCCGAGCGCCAGGGCGGATGAGTCAGGGGACTGGCTGATGGTGCGGGAAGCGCTGAACTTGCGCGCCTCGCCCAGCGCCGACGCGCCGGTGCTCGAAGTGCTGCCCGCGGGGGCGCGGCTCGAGCTCGCCAGTGCGGGCGACGGCCAGTGGGCGCAGGTGCGCTACCAGGGCCGGCTGGGCTACGCCGCGCGGGCGTACCTGGCCCCCGCCGCCGCGGCCAGCCCTGGCGGCACCTTCAGCTTGAACCTACCGCTGCCGTTCTACCGCCAGCTCACCGCCGTCTGGTGCGATCCGGCGATCATCCAGAGCTGGTACGAGTACGCCACCGGTCGCACCGTCCCGGACAGCTACGCGTTCCAGTCCGCGACCTGGGACTGGGAGGCGGCCAACAACCTGGGCTTCACGCTCGACGAGTGGAACGCCTCGCCCTACGCCGTCGCCTCGGCCCTGCACCGCCACATGCCCGATCGCGGGTTCAACCACTGGAAGGCCGACGATCCTGTGGCGGCCACGAAGGCGCTGGCCTGGTTCCTGGCCAACCCCGCCTATCGCCAGCCGGGCATCGCGCTGATCTGGCGCGGCGAGCACTACGTCCTGGTGCGCGGCGTCGAGGCCGACGGCGATCCCTACCGGGACTATCCCACGGCGACGATACGCGGCGTGTACGTGCAGGACCCCAATCAGGGCGCCCGCTCCTGGCTGGGCAGCAACCTCTACGTGCCGATGAGCGAGTGGACCAGCCGCTACCTGACGCCGGTGAGCTACCTGACGCCCCACACCGGCGTGCCGGGCGATCAGTGGCAGAACAAGCACGTGACGATCCTGGCCGACTGGCGGGTCGGCCCGCCGCTAGACGAGGGGCGCACGCCGGCAGACCTCGCCGCCTACGTCGCCGGCGGGGAGCGTTAGGACCGCGGCGCCTGGAAGTCGAGGGTGTAGCGCGCCGGCTGAAGGGTCGTCGGGGCCAGGCCCGACACGGCGATGACGACCGAGCTGACCTCGCCGCCGAGCCCGGCCAGGTCGATGTCGGCGCTGCCGCTGGCGTCGAGCGGCACCTGCCGCACCGCGGCCCGGTCGCCGCGGTACTCCACCACCTGCACCGCGAAGGGCTGGGGCAGCACGTTTTCGATCCAGACGAAGCCCTCGGCGTTCCAGCCGCTCCCGTCGTCCCGCCAGCCCAGCTCGGGCACCGCGACGCTGGCCACGGCCAGCCCGTCGGCGTTGTACGAGTCGTCGGTCACGTATTCGAAGCGCAGGAGCACCTCCTGCCCCACGTAGGGCGTCAGGTCGACCTGCTCCTGCACCCACTGCGCGCCGCTGCCGCCGCTCTGGCCGTTGTAGCCGGCGCCGAGGTTGTTCCCGGTGGGGCTGGCGGTCGTGGAGTAGCGGCCGGCGAGCGTCTGCCAGCGCGAGCCGCCGTCGGTCGAGATCATCACGTAGCCGTAGTCGTAAGCGTCTTCCGTGTCGTAGCGCAGGTTGTAGGTCAGCGTCGCCTGCTCGAGGCCGCGCAGGTCGAGCGGGCGAGTGAGGCGCGTATCGAGCATGTCCCCGCGGTTGCTCCACCAGAAGCTGCCCCCGCCGGGCGGGTCGGCGCCGATGGCGGGAACCGTCGTCGGGCCCTGGAAGCGCGCCCGGACGACTCCCGGGCCGCGCAGCGCGTAGTAATCGGTGCCGTACTGCGACACGCGGCCGTCCGCCAGCCCTGGCCCGGTGACCTCGCTGATCCGCGGCCGGCCGTCCGGCGGTCGCTGGTAGCCATACTGGCCATTGGCGACGCTCGGGTCCTGGACCAGATTGGCGATCACCCAGTCGCGGAAGACGTCGTCGAAGCGCTCGGGCCGGCCCTGGGCGGCCAGGTAGGCATTGACGCTCTCCGGGCCGCGCCCGCCGGCGGACAGCAAGCCCGGCAGCACGTCGGGGCCGCCGTAGCGCTGGATGAAGTATTGCAGGAACAGGTACCCGGCCTGGTAATGGACGCTCACGTCACCCGGCGGCTGGGTCCAGCCCGTGAGCTGGGTGCTCGGCCGGTTGAGGAACGAGCGCACGCCATAGCGGTAGCTGGCGTCCGTAAGCTCCTGGGCCAGCTCCCCCAACCCCTCCTTGATCCACGTGTCCTCGCCGCGGTTGACGTAGAAGTGGTACAGGTGGGTCAGCTCGTGGGAGAGGGTGTGGACGTAGCCCGGGCTTCCCGGCCGGACGGCGCTGATGCTCAGGTAGACGATCGGCCGCTCGTTGGACTGCGGCTGCACCCAGCGCGGGTAGAGGTCCGCGGCGCTCATGTAGCCCGCCACGCCGGGCGTCTCGGCGTGCAGCAGCGTGATCGGGCCGATGTCGCGCCCACCGCCGATCAGCCGCCGGATGGTCGGCGAGATGATCGTCTCGTACTCCTCGGCGGCGCGGGCCAGGTCGGCGTCCGGCACCGACCGGCCGCTCTGCACGTACCAGTAGGCGTTCGGGGTCACCAGCCGTAGCTCCGCCTCGCTCTCGAACTGCACGCGACGCGTCTGATCCTCCACGACGAAGCGATCGACGCGCCCCACGTCCGCGGGAGTCAGGCGCGGGGGACTGATCTGCGTTGGCGCTCCGGGGGGAGCGCCCTTCAAGCGCTGGGCCAGCGCCAGCGAGTCGCGTGTGGGCCGCTCGGCGGCGCTGAGCTGGGCCGCGGCCTCTTCCGGCGACGCGGCGATCGCGATGAGCGGCGCGAGCCAGGCCAGGGCCAGCGCCAGGAGGAGGCTGGCGGCCCAGGTGGTGGGAACGAAGGGTGGCCGACGTGGATACCGCGGAGATCCTGTCACCTGATCCATCTCCCCTGCGACCTGGCCTCTGGAGCCCCAGCACGGACCAGTGCTGCGCTGGGCCACTTCGCGCAGTATCGCGGACGGTGGCGGCGAGGGACAACCATTGCCCGTGCCGGCGCGCTCAGGACGAGCGGGCGAGCAGGTCGGTCGTCGTGTGCGTTTCGCCGTTCGGCGGCGTGTAAGGTAGCGTGAAGCTAATGGTGGTGCCCTGGCCCACGGCCGACTCGGCGCGGATCTGCCCGCCGTGGGCGTCGACGAGCGACTTGGCGATGTACAGGCCGAGGCCGAGGCCCTGGGCGCTGGTGTGGGGGTGGTTGACCCGGTAGAAGCGCCGGAACAGGTAAGGAAGCGCCTCCGGCGGGATGCCCACGCCCTGGTCGACGATGGTGACCCGCGCCTGACCGCCCAGATCGTCCACCCGCACCTGGATCTCGCCTCCTCCCGGCGAGTACTTGACGGCGTTGGTGAGGAGGTTATCCAGGATCTGGGTCAGCCGGTCTTGGTCCCAGCAGCCGATCAATGGCTGCGGGGGGGCCTCGACGCGGATCTTGTGCTCGGCGGCGAGCTGAGCGACCTGTTCGGCGCTCGTCCGCACGAGCGGCACGAGGTCGAGCGGCGCGCGGCGCAGCTCCAGCCGTCCGCTCTCCAGCCGCGTCAGGGCCAGCAGGTCGCCGATCAGGCGCTCCAGCCGGTTCACCTGGCTGAGGATCGTGGCGACCGCCTTCTCGCTGTAAGTGGCGCGGCGCTGCATGAACTGCGCGTAGCCCTTGAGCGAGGTCAGCGGGGTCTGCAGCTCGTGCGAGACCATCGCGATGAAGTCTTGCTGCATGCGCTGGAGCGCGCGGCGCTCCGAGATGTCGCGCAAGCCCACCACGCAGACCGGGCCATCGGGCAGCTCGACCGCCGTGGTCTGGCCCTCGACGGCGACGAGCGAGTCGTCCTTCCGCCGCGCCTCGAACTCGCCGCGCCAGTAGTCGCTGAGCTGCAAGGTCACGCCCGGGGCGTCGGTGCCGTTGCCGCTGGCCGCGACGATCTGCTCGAGGCGCATCTGCTGCAGCTCTTCCCGCGAGTAGGCGAGCAGGGTCAGGGCCGCGGGATTCGCGTCGAGGAAGCGGCCCTCGCCGTCGACGATCAGGATCGCCTCGGCGGTGCCCTCGAACAGGTTGCGATAGCGGGCCTCGGCCGCTTCCGCCTGGGCGCGCGCGGCCTGCTCGCGGGCGAGGAGCTGCGTGCGCTGCTCCTCGGCCCGCTGGCGCTCGGCGATCTCCGCCTGCAGCGCCTCGTTCGTCCGCGCCAGCTCGGCCGTGCGCTCCTGCACGCGCCGGTCGAGCTCGTCGTTCGCGCGGAGCAGCCGCTCCGCCTGCTGGCGCACCTGCTCGCGCTTGCGGTACAGCTCGGAGAACACCGCGACCTTGGACCGCAGGATGTGCGGCTCGATCGGACGGAAGACGTAGTCGACGGCGCCCAGCTCGTAGCCGCGCGCGACGTAGGCTTCGGTGGGGCTCGACGCCGTGATGAAGATGATCGGCGTGTCGCGCGACCGCTCGCGCTGGCGGATGAGGCTGGCCGTGGTGTAGCCGTCGAGGCCCGGCATCTGGACGTCGAGCAGGATCATGGCCACGTCGTGGCGCAGGAGATGGCGCAGCGCCTCCTCGCCGGACGCGGCCGTGAGCAGCTCGAGGCCGCTGTCCTGGAGGATCGACTCGAGGGCCAGGATGTTGCTGGGCCGGTCGTCGACCAGCAGGACCTTGACGTTCGGAGCTTCCAGGTGCACGCGATCACCTCGTCCGCTAAGCAACGAGTCCAGGGGCTACTGCCAGAGCCAGATGCGGAGCGCCGACAGGAGCTGCTCGACATCGACCGGCTTGGTGATGTAGTCCGAGGCGCCGGCCTGGATGCACTGGTCGCGGTCGCCCTGCATGGCCTTCGCGGTGAGCGCGATCATGGGCAGCGTGGCGAAGCTCGGGTTCGCGCGGATGCGGCGCATCGTCTCCAGGCCGTCCATCTCGGGCATCATCACGTCCATCAGCACGACGTCCACGACCGGCTGGGTAGCCAGGATCTCGATGCCATCCCGCCCGTTTTCGGCGTGCAGCACGTTCATGCCGTAGCGTTCGAGGGCGCTGGTGAGGGCGAAGATGTTGCGGATGTCGTCGTCCACGATCAGCACGGTCTTGCCAGCCAGTAAGGGATCGTTCTGCTCGCCCGCCTGGAGCAGCGCCCGGGCGGACTCCGGCAGGCTGGCCGTCGAGCGGTGCAGGATCAGCGCCGTCTCGGCAAACAGGCGATCGGCGGAGCGCACTACCTGCACCGTGCCCGCGCCCGCCAGCCGTCTCAGCTCGTCCTCCTCGGCGGGCGAAGGCTCGCGGCTGGGGTAGATCACGACCGGCGGCGAGACCAGCCCGTCCGGTGCGCGCAGCCGCTGTACCAGGTCGAGTCCCCCCATATCGGGCAGCTCGAGGTCGGCGACCACGCAGTCGAAAGCGCCTTCGGCCAGCCGCTCCAGGGCTTCGGCGCCGCTGGTCGCCGTCGTCGTCTCCACGTCGGCGCCGCTGAGCAGCTCGACGATCGAGGCGCTGCGGTCGGCGTCGCTCTGGACCACCAGCATCCGCTTCACCGGCCGCGTGGCGAAGGCGAGCAGGCGGTCCAGCGCCTCGCCGAGGGCCTGCCTGCTGGCCGGCCGCGTGAGCTGGCCGATGGCGCCGAGCTGGAAGCCGTGCGGCCACTCGCCCGCGAGCGAGATGGTGTAGACCGGGATGTGCCGCGTCGTCGGGTCGTGCTTGAGCAGGTCGAGCAGGCGGCGGCCATCCATGTGCGAGAGGCCGAGGTCCAGCGTGATGGCCGTGGGCTGGTAGCGCCGGGCCAGCACCAGCGCCGTGCTGCCCTGCGTGGCGACCAGGGCCTTGCAGCCGCGCTCCCGGGCGAGGCCAAGCAGCACGCGCGCGAAGTCCACGTCGTCGTCCACGATCAGGAGCACTCGGTCGCCGGCCTGGATCGAGCCGCGGTCGTCGGGGACGGCCTCCGGCGCCGGTTGCGGACTGGCGGACGGGACCGCTGGCGCGGGCGTTGCGGCGGCTGCCTTGGCCACGGACGGCGCGGCTCGCACGCCGCCGTTCGTGCTGCCCTGCTCTGGCCGGGCGGAAGGCCCGACCGCAGCGGCTCCGACCGGCACCGCCTCGTCCTCGCCGTCCACGGTGGCCGGCCCCTCCCAGCGCGTCGTGCGTGTGGGGGGCTGGTAGCTGAGGGGCAGGTACAGCGTGAAGGTGCTGCCGACGTCCGGCGTGCTCTGGAGCCGAATCTCGCCACCGAGCAGGCGCGCGATCTCGCGGCTGATCGACAGCCCGAGGCCGGTGCCGCCGTACTGGCGCGCGGTCGTCATGTCGGCCTGCTGGAAGGCCTCGAAGACGACCGCTTGCTTGTCCAGCGAGATGCCGATGCCCGTGTCGGCGACCGCGAAGGCCAGGACGGCCTCCGCGCGGTTGAGCGACTCGTTGTCGGGCGACCAGCCGCCGCTCGCGACCTCCAGGCGCAACGTGACGCTGCCCGCGTCGGTGAACTTGAAGGCGTTCGAGAGCAGGTTGTAGATCACCTGCTGCAGGCGCGTCTGGTCGGTGTAGATGGTCTGCGGGAACTGCGCGCCGCGTACGATCGTGAACGTCAGGCCCTTGCTGCGAGCGATCTCGCGGAAGGTGCGCTCCACGTCCTCGCACAGCTCCGCGACGCCGACCGGCGCGATGTCGACGGCGATCGTGCCGGACTCGATCTTGGACAGGTCCAGGATGTCGTTGATCAGCGTGAGCAGGTCCTTGCCCGACGCGTGGATCGTCTCCGCGTACTGCACTTGCTTCGGGCTCAGGTTGCCCTCGCGGTTCTCGCCCAGGAGCTGCGAGAGGATGAGCATGCTGTTGAGCGGCGTGCGCAGCTCGTGCGACATCGTGGCCAGGAACTGGGACTTGTAGCGCGAGGTGAGCGCGAGCTGCTCGGCCTTCTGCTCCAGCGCGCGGCGCGCCTCCTCGATCTCGCTGCGGCTCCGCTCGACCTCCTCGTTCTGCTCCGAGAGCAGGCGGGCTTTGTCCTCCAGCTCCTCGTTGGTCCGCTGGAGCTGCTCCTGCCGCTGCTGCAGCTCGAGCGTCAGGCCCTGCGACTGCTTCAGCAGCTCCTCGGTGCGCATGTTCGCGGCGATGGTGTTGAGCACGATGCCGATGCTCTCCGTGAGCTGATCGAGGAACGAGAGGTGGACGTCGCTGAAGGCAGTGAAGGAGGCCAGCTCGATGACCGCCATCACCTCGCCCTCGAACAGCACCGGCAGGGCGACGATGTTCAGCGGCGGCGCCGAGCCCAGGCCGGAGCTGATCTCGATGTAGTCTTTCGGCACGTCGGTCAGCAGGATGCGTTCCTTCTCGTAGGCGCACTGCCCGACGATGCCCTCGCCGAGGCGGAACGACTGCGCGAGGTGCTTGCGCTGGTTGTAGGCGTAGCTGGCCAGGAGCTGCAGGCGCGGCTGGCCGTCCGAGATGTCGTTCAGGTAGAAGACGCCAACCTTGGCATCCACCAGCGGCGCCAGCTCCGACAGGATCAGCTTGCCCACCGTCTGCAGGTCCTTCTGGCCCTGCAGCAAGCCGGTGAAGCGCGCCAGGTTCGTCTTGAGCCAGTCCTGATCCTGGTTCTTGCGCGTCGTCTCGCGCAGGTTGCGAATCATCTCGTTGATGTTGTCCTTGAGCTGCTCGACCTCGCCGCGGGCGTCGACCGTGATCGACCGCGAGAGGTCGCCAGCGGTCACAGCCGTGGCCACTTCGCCGATCGCCCGCACCTGCGTGGTCAGGTTCGCCGCGAGCTGGTTCACGTTGTCGGTGAGGTCCTTCCACG
>Ga0070741_10005422_pt1 | contig 28399 bp, 32 predicted proteins | sample Coa_R1_4_FD_66440 | JGI IMG/M metagenome (GOLD analysis project Ga0070741, IMG submission 66440) | Surface soil microbial communities from Centralia Pennsylvania, which are recovering from an underground coalmine fire - Coalmine... | ecosystem: Environmental > Terrestrial > Soil > Unclassified ... | reverse complement strand
GGCAGGGCGCTGCGGAGCAGGACGGAGACCATTCGCTCGAGACGGGCCGGCGCCCAACAGCGAGCACCGAGGTCGCCGGCTTCCGACCAGAGCTCAAGGACGATGTGGGGCTGGCCGAGTAGCCAGCGCTTCCACCAGGGATGCGCGATCGCGTAGAGGCTCTGGAAGAAGGGCACCCATGCTCGGACGTCGGCGGTAGCGCCCTCGGGTGGCAGCAGGTCGAGGAGAACCCCGGGGCGCCGGTGCTCGCGCTCGCGCAGAACCGCGACGCAAACAGCGATTCCGACCGAGACGATCAAGACCAGTTCCGCGACGATGTGGAGTCGGGCAATCATTGGTGGGCCTCCTGGAGTGGGATGAAGCCTTCGATGTGCGGGTCCGGCCACGCGACTCTTCGCGTACTGACCTGGCCCCAGCCGATGACGTTCATTTCGCTGACGGTGTAGGTGCCGGGGCCGACCCCGATCACGACGGCGACGTGGCCGTAGAGGGTGCTGTAGGGGGCGACGCGTCGGTAGACGGCGATCGCGCCGACGCTGGGTGTGGGTTGGGTGTGGAATCCCTGTGCAGAAGCGTTCGCAAGCCAGTCAGCCGCGTTGCCGTTCCAGGTGACGTGCCGGTTGTAGGCCGCCCACCAGGTGCACTGGCCATATGGGAAGCGGTCCGGGAAGCCGTCCGCCGGCACCGACGAAAAGAGCCGGACAGCCGGCGCGGGGTGGGGCGCGGAGGCGACGGTCGCCGCCGCGGTGCCCACCAGCGCCGGAAAGGTGACGAGGAGCAGGAGAGCGGAGAACAGGATTTTCATGTGCGGCTCTCGTTGCCCTCGATCAGGCGTGACTCCTCGTCGGTCGCGATCACCTGGAACGGCACCCGCTTGCCTCGCGCCACCAGTAGCCCCTCACCGCGCTGCGCGTTGAGCAGCCAGGACTGCTCGGCCGCGGTGAGACGGAACAGCTCGGCCAAACGCGGCATCGCCTGCGGCGCCTGCTTCATCAGGATCTGGAGCGCCGAGTTGGCGATCATCGGCTCGCCGTCCGGGCTGGCGAGCACGTCGCCCACGTCCTGCGTGATCAGGGTCAGTCCGGCCCGGCGTTTGCGCGAGGTCTTGACCAGCCGGTAGAGGAAGGCCGCGGTCTCGAGGTGGCGCATCAGCCACCAGGCCTCGTCGACCACCACCAGCGTCGGGATTGAGGAGTCGGCAAGCCTCGACCAGACGCGGTCGAGGACCAGGAACATTGCCGGCGTTCGCTCCTCCTCCGGCAGGCCGGCGAGGACGTATGCCGCGCTTCCGGTATTCGACGAGGCGGCGGCGGCAGCAGTTTGGTTGAATAGCCAGCGGCCTGGCCCGCCGACGTAACGCTCGAGCCGGACCGCGACGTCCTCGGTCGCACGATTGGCGCCGAGGCGCGCCGTCACATCGGCGAGGCGCGGCCAATTGAGGTCGTCGACTGACTCGCCGTCGGCGAACCCAGCCTTCGCAAAGGCGAGCGAGATCGCGTCCTCGACCTCCGCCCGCTGGCGCGGCCCCAACGGGCCGGCCAGCAGGTCCAAGAACGTGGTCAGAGTCGCGATCCGCGTGGTGAGCGCACCCGGGCTGGAGTCGGTGACCGCGAACGGGTCCAACCCAGCCTGCGAGCCCGGCCGGATCGCGATCACCTCGCCTCCTAGTGATGCCACCAGGCGGGCGTACTCGCCCTCGGGGTCGATGACGATGACCCGAGTCCCGCCGAGGATGGCGCGGGCCAATTCGACCTTGACCAGGAACGACTTACCCGCGCCGCTGGTCGCGAAGACCACCGCGTTGTGGTTCTCGAGCGCGAAGCGGTCGACGATGACCGGGCTTCGCGTCGCGGTGTTGACGCCGTAGAGCAGACCCGAGCCGGTCGGCAGGTCGCCGCCGGCGAACGGGAAGGTAGCCGACAGCGCGGTCGTCGAGAGCATCCGTCGCACCCCCACCGCGTCGCTGCCGATCGGAAGCGTGGATACCAGCCCCGGACGCATCTGGAAGAGCAGCCGGCGTGTGTGGATGAGTCGGGTCCCGAACAGCGCCTCCAACCGGCGTGTCGCGGCGTCGAGGTCGTCGGCTCCATCGGCCCACACCGTCAGATAGAGCGAGACGTCGAAGAGGCGCTCCGAACCTTGGGCGATGCGGTCCTGAAGCTCGATCGCGTCGTGCAGCGCTGCCCGGCGATAGGGATCGGCTCGACTACCGTGATCCTCGCTGAGGTGGACTGTCGAGGTCAGCTCGCTGATGCGGCGTTCGAGGAACGACATGACGGCGGGGCCGGTGTTGGGCTGGACGTGGAGGGCGAGATCGAGGTCTCCGTCAAACGCTTGCAGGTCGCCGAGCCAGCCCGGGCGCAACCGCGACGGGTAGCGGGTGACGGCCAGCGTTCGCGTCCACCGGTCGCTGACCGACAGCGACGAGGGCCGCTCGGCGAGGGCGGCCGGCGCGATGAGCCCGGGCAGGTCGTGGAGGTCGTCGTCATCGGCGATCGGCTGGACCGAGGACACAGGGTTGAGTGCCCGCCGGAGAAGATCGGCGAGCTCGCGGCCGCCAAGTCGGCGGGGCTCGAGGTCGAGCCGGCGGAGGCATTCCGTCACCCAGCTGACCCGCTGGTCCAGGATCTCGAGATCGCCCGCGCCATTGCTGGTCCGGCGACGGCGGTCGGGCGCCTGCCCTGGCAACACGACGAAGAAGCGACGGTCGAGTATCCGGCGACGACCGGCGAGGTCCTCCACCATCCGCCGGTAGGACTCGCCCAGGGCAGCAAGTTCCGGACGGTCGGTGGCGGCCGGGGAGAGGAGCGCGGACGGCGCCAGCTCGCGTGTGCGGATGACGACCTGCAGCGGGTGCGGCAGAGAATTCAGGAGCGAGGCCCAGCCATCGACGACGGCGCGCTGCTCGGCCTCGCCCTTGATCCCAAATGCCGATGTCTGGCACTCGAGGACGGCGCGCAGACCTCCGTCACGAAGGCGAACGGCGCGGTCGGCCGCCGCCAACACCGGCAGCAGCTCGTGGGCGCGGCCCGGGCGGAGGCCGATCACAACCCGTCCCCGCAGGTGAGCGTCCTCGGACGCGATGCGTAGCGGAGTGCGATGCGGAGCCAGTCGCGAAGAGCCAGCTCGCCGAAACGAAGCGTTCCGAACGCGAGGCCGGCAAGAACTGGCGGGGCGGCTGCAGCGACCCTCAGGTCGAACCCGAGCGGGAGGTTCAGATAAAGCCACCAGGCCGAGACCGCGCCAGCCGCGACGCACATTAGGTCAGTGGCTCCGAGGCCCCAGGCGATCACGTCCTCGAGCTCCAGGTGCTGCGGCACGCGGACCGGTTCCACGATCAGGCCGCCACTGCGGTCGCCACCGCGGTCGCCACCGTGCGGACGGTCGCAACTGTTCCCTGCACCACGGGGCTCTGGCTGAGCCGCTGACGGAAGGCCCACTGGTACGCAGCGAATGGCAGCTTGAAGAGGAGGTAGAGGAGCGTGATCAGCACAAGACCCGACGTGAGATCCGAGACCGGGCCGAGCCAATCGGTGTGCCTCAGGAGCTGCAGACCGACTTCGACGAGAACGGCCTGGACCACCTGAACAAACAGCAAAGCGGAGAACATGCGCCACCAAAGCCGAGCGATCTCGTCGATCTGAGGCAGCGCGTAGGTGGCGAGCGCGAGCGGGGCAAGCACTGTCGCTACCAGAAGGAGCAGGTCGCGCCCGATGTACAGCACCACGAGCAGGACGGCGAGGATCGCAGCGGCAATCGAGACCAGGCTGCCGACGACCTGGTCGGATGCCGCCGGCCCCTGGATCATCCCGGCCAGCTGTGCGAAGGTGCTCGCGCCGGGATGGGGCCCGAGCAGCCCCTGGACGAGGGCGTTGTCGATCCGGATCAGGCCGCCACAGATGGCCAGGCTGGCGTTGGCTGAGACCGCCGCGAGGACGATCCGCGGCACAAGAACCTTCGCCGAGTAGCGCGACTCGAACGTCCCTGACGCCATGACCAGTACGCCCGCGGCAAGCAGTGCGAGGACGAAGAGGCCGTCTGCTGCGTCGCGGACCAACGACCAAGCGCGACCGACATCCGGGATGGAGTCATAGGCGGGCGTTTGGAATAGGAGCTGCCCGGCGGCGGTCAGCGCCGGCCGGAGCAGGTGCTCGGCCAGGCTCTGCAGCCAGCCGTTGATCGCGTCGATTACTTGGGAGGTGATATCCATCAGGTGGCCAGCACCTTCTGGAGGATCGAGACGAGCATCGGCGACAGCGCCGCGAGCGCGTAGCCGATCATCGCCGACTTGATCGCGGCCTTGCCTTCCTCAACCGCTCGCGGATTGCCGTTGGCGGTGAGGTAGCGCGCGCCGCCGATTGTGAGGAAGAGGGTCGCCAGCGCGGCGAGCAGGCCGGCGACCCAGTTACGGACGCTGTCGATGACGGTATTGATGTCGCCGGCGGCGTAGGCGGGGACGGCAAGCAGGATCGTGAGCAGGACTGCCGCCCCGCCGGCCGCGAGGAGGGACTTGAGGCGGGCTTGGTTAAAAGTCTTCATGTATTGCGTATCCCCCTGGAGGAGGCGAAAACGAACGGTCTCGACCGCACGCTGTCCGCACGCAGTGCGCACGCTGTCCGCACGCTGAACTCAAGCTGCGTCTAGTAGCCGTCGGATGGCTGCCAGCGAGCGGTCTCGCTGCATCCGGATGGCGTCGGGGCTGATGCCCTCTTCGGCGCCGAGCTCGGCCAACGATTCGCCGAGCACCTCCTGGCGGTAGAGAATCGCGACCGCTTTACGGGGCATTCGGCCGGCCTCGATGTCCACCATCAGCTCCCGGAGTTGCATCGAGATTTGTGATGAGCCGTCTGGCCGAGGTGGAAGCTCAGACCCATTGGCGGCGGAGCGGAGCTCGTCAACGAGCAGCCGCTGGACCGAGGTTGTCGCGCGAGTGATCAGCCGGTGCGGGGTCCAGCGGGCGGGATTGGTCGGGCCTTCGAGGGCGGTCGCCAAAACGTCGGTGGTGAGCTGCTGGGCGATGTCATCGCGAGTGATCGTGGGTGGCATCGCGGGCAGAGCGCCCAGCGCGACGAGGAGATCGACGCGCATCACCTCGAGAAGTGCCGCAGCCCACGCCTGGCGGGGTCCGCCGATGTAATGGTCGATGAGCTTGGTCCATAGCTCGTCGCGTTCCTGCTCGGCGGCGTTGAAATCGCGCAGGCGCACTACGAGCGATTCGGCGCCGTCAATGGACCCGGAACTCAGAGCTGCCTGGTACGCCCGGTGGATCTGATCGGAGAGTCGAATCATGGTGGAGAACCTCCTTGGGGATGTCCTCCGACCCTATGAATCGACCGCACGCTGACCGCACGCTCGGCGGACCAGCAGGTCGCCGGCAACCAGAGGGAGGCGCTGAGCAAGAGCTCTCGGCCACCCGTCTTCAGTTCATTTGAGACCCAGACCGCGCGACGGGCCCGTCGACGCGCACGCTGAGCGCACGCAGGCATCCACTGGTGCGGCGTGAACGCCGCCGTATCACCTAATGACGCTGGATTACGGCCAATACGAGAAGCCCGTGACAAGTCTGGATCTGGGATCTGGCCCGAGGCCCGAAGGTGACCGACACCGACTCGGAACGGATCGGCGACGTTCTCGGACCGCCCTTCTGATTGCAGCCCCGGGCCTAATTCGGCTTCAGCGTGCGTACAGCGTGCGTACAGCGTGCGGTCAGCGTGCGGTCGGGATGCGCCGGCCTGACTCCTGTATTCGGATCAACCGCTGCTCGACCGGCAAGAAAGCGCCCTGGAAGGCGGCTAGCGTGCGGTCAGCGTGCGCTGCTTGTGTAGCGTCGGCGGCATGTACCGACACGCAGATTCGGAGGCTGGTCCGAATCGATCCAAGATGACATCGCAGGCTTCGAGAAGAGCTCTACCAAATGCTCACCAGTCGGGTGTGCTCTTCCACGTCACTCGACTCCGGGTCGAATGCCCGTGTCTCGAACCTCAGGGAAAGTTGAGGAATCGCTGAGGTTGGGATGAGGATTCGTAGGCTTCCCGAGCGCATCCTATGTTTCGAAACGGTGCTGGCCGGCCGCGTCATGTTGGAGGTTCACCCGAACGGCGTTAAGATGCCACTTAAGGTCGTAAAAGGGCCAAAGCAATGCTCACCAGGCCCGCTGGGGCACGGGGTCTTCACGTGAGAGAAGCGGTTTTGGGGAGTTGGGCCCGGACCGGACTGGCGGCCGCTCTTGTCCTTGTGATACTCGGCGGCACCGCGGTCTTGGGCGCCACCGGACGGCTCGGAGATCTCCGGTACGCCAATATCCCGGTGATCCATCCGTGGCCGCCAGCGGGCTACTTCCAGAACCCCTTCAACCCGGCTGACCGAGGCGACCTCGTCAACGCCTCTGACGCTGCGAAAGTGAAGGGCGATCTGGTCGCTGACGGGCAGGTCGAGCTGCGCGCCTATCAGACCAGCGACGGAAGCCTGCTGCCGGGGGCAGATACTGGTAACCGGCTGGCCAAGCTTCGCTCCGCCCTCGATCAGAACCACGCGGCTGGTGTTTTCGAGGACTTCAAGAATCAGCTGACTACCGTCCGCGTCGGGAAGCTCGTAGATCCAAACGATTCCTCGGTGACTTGGTGTGTAGAGGAGATCGGGACGTCGCGGATCACGCTGACAAAGGCCGCCGATGGTTCGGTCCTCCAGCAATTCTCAATCCGCTTTGACGACAAGTTCTGGATGAAGTCCGTTGCGGGCCGGTACCTCATCACGGACGCTGAGGTGCATTCGGTGACCACGTCGTCATGAGGCTGTGGCGGCCTGCCCGGCTTCCCCATGCGGCTCTTGCAGTGGTGGCCCTCTGGCCCATCGCGGCATTTGCCGAGGCTCCGGGTGACGACGGAGGAACCGTCAACGTGGGTCCGGTCAGCAACGGCCCGGTCGTGAGCCAGGGTTCAGCCGGCTACGACCCTACGGGTATCAACGCGGCGGCTGCGACCCGCCCGTCCGGGTCAGGCACGACCCCGAACAGCCTGCCGGACTACACGTACCGCCCTGTGCCCTACAACTCGATCCCGGCTCCGATCCAAAACAGCAACGGGACGTTGAGCAATCCGAACGCAGGGCTTTCGCTGCCAGCATGTCCTGCTGGCCAAACCGGCTACTACGTTTACGACTCGAACGGCAACTCGCTGGGCATGGTCTGCGTTCCCAACCCCACCGATAGTTTGCTGCCGCCGACCACGCCCGAAATAGCGCTCGCTGATCAGGCCAGCTCGAGGCAGCCATGGCCGACACTCGTCATGGGCATAAACCCCGGCACCGGGCTGACCGGTCTGCCGTCGTGGTTCTGGCTCGGCGGCGGCAGCGCAGCCATGCCCGACGCCGTGGCATCCTCCGGTCCGCTCACCGTGCGCGTCCGAGCACGGCTCGTCGGCGTCTCGTGGGAGTTCGGCGACGGCATCGGTTACGACTCGATCGACCTCGGCCAGGCATACCCAGCTCAGAGCGATGTGCAGCACGTGTATCAGACCGATACCTACCGGCTCTCCAACGGTTACACCGCCGCCGCCGTCCTGCGCTACCTCGTCACTTACTCGGTCAACGGCGGGCCGTGGCTCACGCTTGGCGTCAAGACCAAGCCCTACTCGCAGCCCTACTCCGTGTACCAGGTCCAACCCGAAGCGATCGGAGCGCCGTGATGGCCGCCGCCGAACCGAGACGCCTGCGCGTCGTCGCTGGTACGTCGGAGCGCCGCTGGCGTCTTGCCGCGTTGCTCGGCCTAGCCGCGATGCTGGCGTTGGCCGCTTACGCGCTCGTTGTTCTGGGACCGGGCGCGGACGCGAACCAAATGGTGTCTGTACTGCGTGCTGCGAAGTCGATCCATGCCGGCACGTCTATCACGTCGGACGAACTCACGACGGCACGGCTGCGGACACAGGACCCTTCGGTCCTGGCGACCCTTCTCAGGGATTCCGACCGGAGCCGCGTGCTTGGGCAGGTGGCTGCGGTGGACGTGAACGCTGGCGACCTCATCCCAGCAGATGTGGTTGCATCGCAGTTCACTGCTGGCCTGTGGGACGTGGCCGTCCCGGTCCGCCGGATGCCGGCCAACCTCGCCCCAGGCGACCATGTCGCGCTGTTGGTCACCTCCACATTGGCCAACGGCTCCCAGGTCGACCTTGTCTACATGCAGGACGTCCAGGTCCTGGGCATCGGGCAGGGCTCGGTCGACCTCTGGGTGCCACCAAAGCTCGCGCCTCAGGTCGAGTGGTACGCGGACCACGGCGGTATCGCCTTGATCAAGATGCAGCCGGGCGGGGTCCAAGACAAGATTCCAGCCGGCGGAGCCTCCTGATGGCCGCGATCGGCGTCTTCTCTGCTCGAGCTGACGGGGCTACGACCATCGCGCTCGGCATGGCGGCTGTGCTCTCAGCGAAGGCGCGTACTTTGCTCATCGACCTCAACCTCGACTCGCCGGAGATCGCACCGCTGCTCGACCTAGATGCGTCGCGCAACGTGTTCCACCTCGCCTACAACGCGCAGCTCGCTCCGGTTGGCGGTGATGAGCTGGAGGCGCACCTGTCCTGGCGTGATGGGCTGGCCGTCTTGCCAGGACTGCTCAAGCCAGATCAGGCGGAGCGCATTTCGGACCACTTCCTTACCAGCCTGATGCAGGCGGCCAGCCAGCAATTCCAACACGTCGTGATCGACCTTGGACGGGTTCGGTCTGGTTTCCCGACGCCTGTGACTGCCGGTGAGCTGTGCTGGGTGGTGACACCGAGCCCGCTTGGCATGGATGCGCTCGAACGACACTTCGGCCGCCTGGACGAGGCCGGGTATGACTGGCTGAGGCGCACGCGCATTGTGCTCAACCGCGTCCACAGCGGATCGCTGGTTGGAGCCGACCGCTACGCCGATAGTGAGTACGGCCTGATGACGGCAGCGAGCATCCCGGACACCCCGGACTATTGGCGCCGGGTCGAGCTGCAGCATTCGCCTCGGGCGCTCAGCATTCCGGAGCCCGAGCATCCGCGATACAAGAAGGTCCACGGTGACCAGGCGCTCGTCGCGCGTCGAGCTATTGAGGCGTTGACCGCGTCGATCGTGCCCGATTCAGAGCCCGCTCCTGAACCTGCGCTGAGGTCGTGACGTGCAGGCCGTTGACGCCAGCCCGGACCAGGTGAGGCAGGCGGAAGCACATATTCTCCCGGCGTTCCGCAAGAGCCTTGACGAGGTGCTCCGGGATCGGCAGGATCCGCGGCCGGTGCCCGCAGACGATCGCACAATTTTCGGCCTCGCCGACAAAGCAGTGCGGGACTACCACGCCGCTACGGCTCGCTCCGCATCACTGCCGCAGTTGTCCCAGGTTCAGTACTGGGAGATTCGCCAACGCATGTACGTCAGCCATGGCGCGCTGGGTCCCCTCGGCGAGCTGCTGGCAATCGATGGTGTCGAGGACATCCACATCGATGGCGCCGACGGTGGCTACCTCGAGTACGGTGACCATCGCGAGCCGCTGCCGGTGGCGTACGGATCTGAGGACGAGCTGGTCACGCTGGTGCGTTTCTACGCCGAGCAGGCGGGCAAGCACTTCGATCTTGCGAACCCGATCGTGACCATCACGTTGCGCGACGGCAGCCGGCTGAACGCCATTCTGCCGCCGGTTGCTAAGCCTCTTGCGATCACGATCCGCAAGCAGCAGTTGCGCCGCTTCCTCTACCTCGATGACCTGGCGCGAGCCGGGACGCTGCCCTTCGCGATGATCCCGCTCCTGGACGCTGCAGTCCGGGCGCGGTTGAACATCATCCTCAGCGGCCCGACCGGCACCGGCAAGACCACCCTCGCGCGCGTGCTCGCGCTGATGATCCCCGACGGCGAGCGCACATGTGTGCTGGAAACTGAGACCGAGCTCTGGCTACACGAGCTGCGCCGCGGCTTCATCAGCCTGGAAGAGCGCGACGCCAATGTCGAGGGTGCGGGTCGCATCACACTTCAGGATCTTTTCCAGCGTGGCGCCCTGCGGCAGCGGCCGCGGCGGATCATCGTCGGTGAGGTCAGGGGCAAGGAGGCGATGGACATGCTCCATGCCATGACCAGCGGCCACGACGGCAGCCTCACCACCCTGCACGCGAGCGGTCCGCGAATGGCACTCAGCCGACTCGAGGTGCTGGCTATGTCGGGCGACGCGAATTTGGCCCCGCACGTTGTACGCCAGATGGTCGGCAGCGGTGTCGACCTCGTCGTCCACCTGAGCACCTTCCATCGCGGAGACGATGAGGTTCGGCGGCTCGCATCACTCGCCTTTGTTGCTGAGAACCCGGAGGACCCGCTCGGAAGCCCGATTGTGTCGGAAGCGGCGGTGTACCGGATCGCCGATGACAGTTGGGAATGGCGACCGGACGCTCTTATGCACATGCCGGACAAGATCTGGCGGAAGCTGTTGGTGGCCGGGATCGATCCCGAGGGATTGGTGCGACAGGTCCTGAGCGATGGGCGCGGCTAGGACGCTGTTGGTCGCGGGCGCTCTCGTCGGCGCATTGCTATGCGTTGGCGTCATCGTCGCAGGTGACTTGCGGATCGGGCTGCGTTGGGTACGACGGCGCCTTGCAATGGCTCTGAGGCCAGAGACGGTCCGCGTCGCTCTGGCCCAGGCCGGTCTGGACTCGATTCCAACCGAGGCATGGATCCTGCTCCGCGCTGGTGGCGCCCTCCTCGCTGGGGTAGTGGCCTGGGCATGGTTTGGGTTGCCGGTGCTAGGTCTTGTGGCCTTTGTGATCACATACCACCTCGCCGGTGTGGCCCTGGAAGCAAAGCGCCGAGGCTTCGAATCGCGGCGCCAACAAGCGCTGCTGGAAGCCGTGCGGCATGGGATCGCCGTTATGTCACGGGCTGGCAGTGCGACCCAGATGTTGGAGGCGCTTGCCGAGAGTGGCCCTTACGAGGCGCGCCGCATCTTCCGCGAGGTCGTCGCCGCGGGCGGCTACGGGCCCGGAGGGACAGCATTCGCCGAGGCGCTTGATCGCGTGCGCGATCGCATCGCCGATCCGCTCTTCGACGACCTCGCGCTCGGCTTGTCCCTGCACTGGCGTCGCGGCGGCAAGCTGGTACCCGCCCTCGAGGCGCTGGTTGCCGATTGGTCAGAGACGCTTCGACTTCAAGCGGAGGCGAAGGCCATGCGGTCGGGTGTCGAGGCTTCAGTGATCCTGCTCGCGTTCCTGCCGTTCGTCTTTCTGGTCACGCTTCAGCTGCTGGCGCCTGCACTCCTTGCGCCGTTTCGCTCCGCAGCCGGCGAGGTCGTCTTCGGGCTGGCGGTCGCCTGGATGGCGCTCGGCTACGGCGTTCTCCAGCGGATGTCGGAACCTCCGCGCGAGAGCCGGCTCCGCCTACGCGAGGTGGCCGAATGACCGCGGCTTTGGCGGCCGCACTTGTCCTCTCGGTCGTGGGTGGATTCTCGATCGCAGCGCTTTACCTAGCGTGGCCGCGGCGGCTCACCGCCGAGGAGTGGGTCGTCCACCGCCGCGCGGTCCTGCAGGTTGCCGATGCAACCGGTGGCCAACGACGGCGCGCGTGGTTCTCCGTCCGGTCCACATCGATTGGCATCGGTGGTCTGATGCGCAGTTCGGAACCAGACCGCCTGCTTCTGGCACTCAGCTCCGACCGAATGCCCGTGACGACCGAGGCGGCGGCCAGGCGCCTTCTCTGGTTGGCGGGCAGCGGCGCCGCGGCCGGGATCGCCGCCGTGACCGCACTCACTCTGGTCGAGGGTGCTTACTGGCTCGCCGCCACCGCGCCGGTCGTAGGAGTTATTGGTGGCGTCTCGCTGGCGGCGGGGCAGCTTGCATTGTGGAACTACCGATCGCGCCGTCTTCGTGCGGAAGTCGCCAGGCGGCTACCACGCGTTCTTACGGGCGCGCGCGTCCTACTCGAGAGCGGGGCAGCTACCGCCGAGGGCGCGCTGGCTGCGGCGGTGGCGACTTACGCGGATCCGTCGGCAGATCTGGTTCGCGAAGCCCTTCGGGTCAAGGAGGTCCAACGGTTGGAACTGGAAGCGGCCTTGGACGAGGTCGCGGAGCGCTACCGCGTCGAGGACCTGCACCGCTTGGCAGACACCTTCCGGATCGGCCGTCGGTACGGGACTGGAATGGCCGCGCTGCTCGCGGACTTCGCGCAGGCCGCCCGGAGCGGTTGGCATGCGCGCTACCGGGAGCGGATCACGCGAGCCCCGGTTCTGATGACGGTGCCTGCGCTGGTCTTCTTCGTGATGCCACTGCTGGCGCTCGTCATGTACCTGGTGTTCTCGCCGCTGCTGGGGACGTTGAGTCGGCTATGAGCGAGCGCGGGCAGTCGATGGTCGAGTTCGCCTTCACCGTCGGGCTGCTCATGCTGCTCGTCGTCGGCACCGCTCAGGTTGCGATCTTCCTCAACTACCGCTCGAGTCTGGACCTCGCCACGCGCGAGGGTGCGTTCCAGGCCAGTCTGGTCGGGCACCAACCGGGTGACGGCAAGCTCGAGGCGGAGACGTTGTGGTCGCGACTCGAGCCGGGTGCGGGGCCGGCCGACGTGTCGGCCTCAATCGAGGGAGACCTTGTCGTGGTAACCGCGACCGCTTATGCGCCGGCGATCCTGCCCTTGCCGTTCCCGCCCTTCAATCGCTTATCGATTCAGTCACGCTCGGTGCACACGATCGAGCGTTTTCAGCCGGGTTCGTCATGAGAGTCCAGTCCGGTCAGGCGCTTGTCGAGTGGGCGCTGAGCGCCTTCGTCCTGCTCCTCTTGTCGCTTGGGATCCTCGCAGTGGGCCAGGTGGTGGGCGAGGACATGGCGATCCGATCGGCCGCATCGCAGGCGGCTTTCGCCGCTGCCCGAGCACCGAGCGCCCAGGCCGCACAGACCGCGGGTCTGGCCGCGGGACAGGAGGCCGTCCGCGGATCGCAGATCGAGGACTTCCAGCTCACGATCGACACCGGCAGCTTCCAGCGCGGGACTGTGCTCACGGTCACTGTGCGCGGTTACGTTAGCCTCGCCGCGTTCCCGATCGCTCGGCAGGTGCTCGGCGACCGGGTGCTCATGACCTGGCAGGCCCACGCGCTTATTGAGCCCTACCGGAGCCGAACTCCATGAGGCGCGGTCTCGCGCGGCAGGAGGGTCAGATCCTGGTGATGTCAGCCCTCGTAATGGCATTCCTGTTTGTCCCGCTTTCGGTCTTCGTCATCGACACCGCGTTGGTTGAGTCTGGCTATGCGCAGCTCGGGGAGACCCTGCAGGCGTCGGCAGAAGATGGTGCGTCGACGATCGATGAGGCTACATATCGGAGCAGCAACGGCCGTGTCGCAGTTCTCGACCCGGTCCAAGCGAGGATCGTCGCCGACGGTTCAATTCGCGCGGCCGCCGTACGCGGCCTATCGTCATGGTCGGTCGAGATCAATGGACAGCGGGTCACGATCACCGGCCGCCTCGTGGTGCAGCTACTCGTTCTCGGGGCAGCCACACTGACGGAGTCGCGGAGTGCGAGCTTCGCCTATGGCCAGTAACGTCGCCCGCGGGCTCCGTGTGTTCGTATGGGCTGGGCTTTCGGTGCTCGTGGTCATTGCGCTTGCCGTGGCGGCGAGTCATGTACCTCAAGTCGCCAGAGCGCTTGAGGTCGCTTGGCTCCCGGCGACTCTCGTAGTGGTTGTCCTCGCACTAGCGGCCGCGGTGGTGGCGGCTGCCTTTCCATGGCCATCCCCCGTGCCCGGAGAGCCAACTGACACTGAGCCATTAATTCCTCCGCCATCGCTGCCGGCCTGCCGTCGCGTGTCACCGGTCATCGCGTTTCATGCGCTGGAGCCTCGGTGCGGCAGCACAACTCTGGCGTTCAACCTTGCCGTTCAAGTGGCGGCTGTCGGAACTGTCGCAGGTGATCGACGACCGCGTCCGATCTGCTTGCTAACCGCCGGCCAGCTGACGACTGCTCTTGGCCTTGATCCGGCGGCGCTGAGTAACTACTTCCTCAGCCACCGGGCCAGCGTAGATGAATCGGTCGTCGACCTCGCGGTCCGGCATCCGAGCGGATGCGAATTGCTGTGCGTCGGTCCAGACACGCTGAATGGTCAGCGCCTGCGCCTTCTGATCCCGGTGCTTCGGCGCGCCTACGACCTGGTTGTACTTGAGGTGCCATCGGGAGATCGATGGCTCATCGACGTCGCGGTCGAAACCAGCGACGTGTCGCTTTTGATCGCAAGGCCGACCCTGAAGTCGGCCTCAGCCACCGCTGCGTGGGCCGACCGGGCGTGGGAGCGGGGCCTTGAAGGCAAACTGGCGCTCATCGTCGACCAGGCGGCCGCGGCGAAGCCAATGCGGACCTCTCTGATGTCGGGTCTCCTGCACCTGGCAGTGGTTCCGGACGATCGGGTCGTTGCGACCAATGACCTGAAAGGCTTTCCGTGGGTGCTTCGTTTCGAATCGCGTGCCCGCGATGCGCTCGTTCGGTTCGCACAACAGCTCTTGCCTGATCTGATGAACCAGGAGGCCGATCGTGCCGCCTGAACTCGCTCATGGTCTTGAGGTTGCCGCCCTCTGGCTCCTCGTCCTTCTATTAGTGCCCAAGCGCCGTCTTGGCGATCTGCGTCTGCGCCTACATGAGCTGAGGGCTGGTCGACGCCGGTGGCTCTTCGAACCGCCTGGAGGGTTTGGCAGCGGGCGCCGCACGGGCGTTCAGCGGTCGTTCGCTGAGGCGGCCCGGATATTCGATCTGGGAGTCCCCCTGTACGTCGCTGGTCGGCTTGCCGAGGAGCGGTCCGCACATGTCCGGCTGGAGGCTCGAAGCCAATGGCCGGACAGCGTGCCAGCCCTCATCGCCAGCCAGGTTTTGGAGAGCAGTGCGGACGCAGACCTCGCCGGCCAGCTCCGAGCTCGTGGCCTGCTACTGCCAGCGGAGAAGGCAGTCGGCCGCCGTATCGAGCAACGGCAGGCGCTCGGAATCAAATGGTGGTTGGAGCGCGGAGTCGGCCAAGCGCCTAGCGACCGTTCTCCATACGACGGGGACGGAGTCCATCCTCATGCGGACGCAATTGAGGAACTCTCCGAGGAGCCACAGGCACCTCTTCCGGTGAAGCCGCAATCGCCAGCCATGCCTCCGACCTATCTTGGGATCGACACCCTTGGCGGGCTCGGGCTGCGCCACGATGGCCAGGACTTCGGGTCCGAGGTGATGAAGCGCCCAGTGATCGCTTTCATCTGGCTGTACCTGTTACTGCGGGCCCTGACCAACCCGAAGGACCGGGTGATGCGAGCCGAGCTCGCAGACGAGCTGACGCCGGGCATGTCGCCCGAGAAGCAGCGCACCCGGCTCCGGAATCGGCTCAGCAACATGCTGAACGGCACCCTGCCGGCCCCCCTGGCCGCGCGGATGGTAGTGGATCAGGACGAGTCGGTGCGGCTCGACCTGACCCAGTGCAGCATCGACCTTCTCCGTCTGGAGGAGATGGCGGCGGACTGCGTCGCCAAGGAGGGCATCCTGTCGCCGAACCTCGTCGACGATGCGACGGTCCTTCTCGACGGGTCGGCGGGCGAATTCCTACCTGGATGGGAGCAGCTGGAGAAGGAGGTGAACGGCGCCCGCGGCGCAGCCGGAGATCTCGTGCGCCAGCTCCGGCAGCGCGCCGAGACCGCTCGGATCGACCTGATGGGCGCCCTTGCGGCGAACCACATCGCGCGCCAGGAGCCCGGCCGAGCGATCCCCCTCCTCGAACAGGCCCTGGAGCGGCAGCCCGACAGGGAAGACCTGGCGCGAAGGCTGCGTGCCGCCTACCTCGAGACCGGCCAGCATCTCAGAGCAATCGAAATTCAAAAGGACCACGCCCTAGACGCCTGACTTCACATTGACGTCTTCGGCCGTCGACGCGGCACGTTTACAACCGAATATGCCCGGCCCGCCGGCCTTTGTTCATGAGCGTTGGCCCGCGGGCGGATCGCTCGGCGCGAGTGCGTGGACCGGTGCATGGATGGCGGTGGCGTACTCCTGACCGTCGATCGTCGATGTCTTCCAAGCGCAGCGACAACTGCGACAGAAACTCCAGCCACCGCGGCTGCGGGCGGGGTCGGTCAGTTCTCCGGAGCAGCCTGGGCACGCACACCTGCCTGCTGCGACGCGAGCCAGGGCAGCGGCGCGGTCGAACATGCGTTCGCGAATCGTACCGCACGGGGTGCAGGGTCAGCGAGGGTCCAACCTGAAGCCAAGATCAGCGAGATCGGCCGCACCAATCCACCAGTTCAGCTCGTTCACCCGGGCTGTGATCTCCAATCGGCCGGTGAGCACTTCGATGGTTCCCACTTCCACCAGTTCCCGCGGGTCAACATCTTCCCGAGCGCGGGTCGGATAGCCTGCCGGGTAGTTGTGGAGCATTCGGCCGGCGGCCTGGGCCGCTCTCGCGCGGTACAGCTCCAGGTTCGAGGCGCCGATGACATTACCTTCGAAGTAGATGCGGATCTCCCCATGAGCTAGCGGAAGTCCGACGATCGCCGAACCGTGAGCTAGTTCCGTGCATAACCGCGACTCTGGATGGGGGACGTAGAGTGTCAGCCGAGCGGGCGCGTCAACTGGGAGTCCCACGCTTTCCGAAACTATCGCACCCTATACGCACCGTGCGTCTGGAGAGGCCACGAATCAAGAGGTCGTGGACCGACTGAACTCCCTGAAGGCGAAGCGACCCGCAGCCGACATCCGGCCGCCTAGCCGTACGCCGGGAACTCGTCACCAAACGTGATTCGCCAGAGCCGCATGGCTTCATCGTGGTTACCCCTGAGTTCGGCGGCATTTGCCTTCGCCGCACGATCTCGCGCCGATTCCATGTTGGTGAGGGCGCTTCGCCTGGCAGTGGAAGTTAGATAGGCCGACAAGACGCCGCTATATCCCGCCGGGTCTTTGACATCCAGGTGGTTCGGCGCCCATTCGAAGAATTTCTCGCAAGCAGCCCGTGAGTCGCTGCCAATGCTTCCAAAGGCGGCGCTGACGATAACCTCAAGGTGGAAGGATTTGAGGTACCTGCTGTGAACCCGGTTCCAGCGCTTCAGCATTCGCATCATTGGCTTCAGGCGTGAATCGAGTTCCGCGTCCCGCTTACTGAAGTATTCGGCGTGGAAGTCCGGATCTGTGGTAATCCATCCCCCGGTTCCCTCGGGCAGGCCATAGCCAGCCTCGTTCCATTTGAACATCGGGGCAATGTCAACGTGCGGGGCATCCTTGTAGAAAAAGCGCACTACCTGGCCGCGAGCCCCGACCACCTCAACTCTCGACGATGCCTTGAGGGCATCTCGGATGCGGTATAGGAACGCGTGGGAGTCACGTCGGTATTTTTCGAAGACGTTGTCTTTGTTGGTGAACGTCACCATCAGATCGATGTCGTCGAGTGGTCTGATGATGGTCCCGCGGCTGGCGGAACCTATCAGGTGGCCCGCTTTGAAAGGAAGATCAGAACCCGGCGGAAAGGCAGTTTTCACATAGTTGATGGTTGCGTCGCGCCGCGAATTGATCGCTTGCCGCTGGTTGTCGGTCAGGACAAGCTTCGCCTTGAACTCATTGAAGGCGTCCGCGGTGGTTTTGGCCACGTCAACCCAAGCGATCGGCTATGTAGGCTTGGCCGCCAGTCTCAATGTTCCGCCTGGCTCGCCACCTCGCGTAGATGTTGGGCGGGTCGGCTGTCTTGTTGATTTCGTCCCGGCGCTCGGACAATTTGGCGAGCGCCTCGCGTGCCGCGCTACGGTCGCTGTGAGGTAAGTCGATGGTGAGAAGTTGTCTCGCGGCCGTTTGCACTTCGAGGTATGCGTTGGCGGCGGCGTAGGACTGAGCCACGCGCCGGGAGGGATTGAGTGTTGTCAGTGCTGCGCCGAATGCTGCAGCAATTAGGGCGAGGATTGCGGGTATTCCGTTGGATGTGTGCGTGGCCAGTCCAGTGCCACCCGAGATTGCGGCCAGGGTGGCCGCAGGCACCCCTAGCACCAGGTTCGTAAGTCTCCACAATTTCATCTGTTCAAATTGGCCTTGGGCACTCCACATCGCTGCCTCGTGTATGCGATGAACTTCTTCCGCGATCGGTTGTATGTCACCGGGAAGGCCAGCCGGAATTGCAAGGTCGTTCCTCGGTGAAGTTGCGGCGGTCTGTTTGGTGGGGTCGTCATGCATTTGGTTTGTCAGGCTGGCAATCTAGCTTGCAACTCGAGGCAGCGCTGCTTCAAGCAACCCGCCCCGGAGCTCAATTGCGGCAGGGGTTTGAGGCTGGACATCATCCAGGCTGACGTCAAAGCGTATGTGAGTCACGCCTGACGGCACCGCGGCGAGCTCAATGCGAGGGACGTCTTCGCAGAGAAACATTGAGCACGTCTGGACCGCTTCATCTCTGTCGAATCGAGTTCTAGCACCCAATCGCCAGTCCGCGCCCAACGTTTCCGTGACGATCGTACGCACCTTCAATTGCAGATCAGGTCTGTTGATCAATTGCGTGCTGATCTCTTCGGCCAGGTCATCGACGGTGCTACCTCCGGCTGCACGTTGCGCCACCACGCTCGCAATGACCCCGACTGCACCGATGGGTGGATAGAGTTGGTCAAGTGTTGCGGTGTGGATGCGGGAACGGTGGGATGAGCTTTTGACTTCGAGACGGTGATGCCCACGACTGAAGTCGTAAAGCTCTGTTGGATCTGCATGCCATGCCTCAAGCAGCACGACTGGGTTGCGAGATTCGGCGATCAGGAATAGCTCTGCCCATAGTCCCTGCACCGATTTTCGCGGTGGTAGGGAGAGTGCCCTGAACAGATCGACCAACTTGACAACAACGCGAGCGAGCTCAGCACGCTCCGAAGCTGGATTGATTTGCTGGAGCAACCCGCCTACTAGCCTAAGAAACAGGCTCTGCAACTCTTCGTCGCCCGAGCACCTGATCAAGGTATAGCCGCCAACTCTGTGCTTTCCATCTAGAAATTCCACTTCGCAGTGCACGTCGGGAAGAACCGTTAGATGTTCAAGCTCGACGCGCAGCAGGGTGTCGCCGTCTTTGGAAGATGCATCAACCAGGATCGCTGGAAATCCGTTCTGATCCTTTCCGACGAGGTGCCGAAGGTCATCCTTGGTCGGAACAACAGCAAATCTTGTGTTCGCGCCACCAGGGCTCGGCTGCGTGAGCGACTGAAATAGCTCGTCGAGACTCGTCACGGTTCGGTCGCTACGAGCACGCCTCGCGACATTGAATCAGGAAGCCTCACCGCGACGGCCGCAACGTGCGAGGCTGCACCATCTACGCGCAGCATGTGAATTTGTACGGTGAGCAAGCTCTCATCGCAAATCTTTCGGTCGCCCGGGTAAATGACCGGTCCATGAAGAGGGTTCTTGCCTTGGAACAGGTTGTCGATTTTGTCGTTTTGATTTAGGTTGCGTACTCGGTCGCGACCCCCAGTCATTCTGTAGATGACCGCGGACTCACCTGGATGATCATCCAGATATGTCTTGAGCTGCAGCATTAGCCCCGTGAATGCGACTGAGTCCGCTGTGTCCACTATTCGCAGTGGTGCAAGCAACGATGTCAACACGTCGAGGGCCGGCGCATTTGCCATCAAATGAATCTGTTCTGAAGTGCGGTTGGCATGGCCAGGGTCGTTTACCCAGCTAGGTCTTGCATCGACAAATGACTGGACAGTCTGTCGATTCTCTTCAGCCGCGTCCGCGTTGCGGTGGGGGGCGTCGGTGCTCTGCCATTTACCGGCGAAGTCATCCTGATAGATATCGAGACCAAGCACGTTGCGACGGGTGGGGTTGTATTGGCGCTCAAGGAGGAAAGCCCGCTTCCACTCTTTGAGAGGCCTGTCGCCATGGTCGATCAGCTCCCGGCGTAGATATTCTTCATGCTCAACGTAGCTGCGGAACATTGCCGCAACTTCAGACTCAAGAAATATTCGGCAATAGCCTATGTACCAGGATTTGTAGCCAAAGAAACGAGCTCGCTGCTGAACGGTGTCTACGTTGCCGACCCCCTTCGATCTGGGCATGTAGGTGACGGTTAGACCCTCGACTGTGAAGCCACGATTTAGGACCTCTCCGCCAATCAAGATATTGGCGTAGCGATCACCCCACTTGACGATGGGTGTGCCGCCGATCTGCGACGCGTTCATCACAGTTACCAACGTCCGATCGATAGCCCTATACATCCATTGGATGACCTCTTCAAATGGAGGCAGATCTGTCGTGGTTGCGTTCAGGTCGTCGTAGGCGACCCGCAGATCCTGAACGAGCTCTAGGTATCCGGGGTCTTGGGGTCCAGATTGGAGAAACTGTGACCATTGATGCCGAACCTCGTTGACCCACCTACCGAACTGCTGATGTGGAAGAACACCCATCGATGGGTGAATCAGCATCGAGCGATTGTCGGGTGGGTGACTGCTTCGATGCCGCACGTACTCGGCGGCCACGCCGATGAAATAGAGGCGCAGCGCAGCCAGCAGGGTGTCTGGAGGCGAAGTGAGATTGTTATCGGGGATAGGCAGCTCTGATTCAGGAATGATGCGAATGAGCTCTGGCCGGTCGAGAAAGAAGGTGCGACCGCCCGTGTAAGCGTGCCCAGGCTGCAGAACGCGTGTGAACTCAGGGGATAGCGCATCGATGAGACTGATCAGCAAAGGCGCTTGGGGTGTTGCGGTGTACTGCAGAAACGTGTTGACAGGGAGACGAGACCGGACGTCGAGCAGCATTCGATAGGTCGTGCTCTGCTCGCGCTGCTGCACGCGGGTATTGAGGCTCGCCTGGTCAGCCTCATCATCGATTACAAGAACGGGGATTCCATCCAGCTGCAGGACATCAAGCAAAGCGCTCAACTTCCGGAGTTGAGCATGATTCTTCATAACCATCAAAAGGACAGTTTGGGACGGGTCTTGGTCTCGCCAGTCCTGTAGCGGCCCCCGGATGCGATCTGCATCTTGAATGCCAGGGTTTTCGATTGGCATCCATACCCGGTCTCTGCGGTCGCGCAGCCGAAGATCGTGCTCAAGCCGATCTACTGACTGGCGAAAGAGCGGGAGGGTGGTGCCTCCAACCACAATCACCATCGGATAGCGGTTGTCACGCGCTAAGGCAGTGACCGCTGTGAATGAAGAGGTCTTGCCGCTCTGGATATGGCCAACTGCCAGTCCGGTCAGCGATTGGGGCGTGGACTGCGGCGGGACGCAACGCCGGAGGATGTTGATTGCGTCGTTGCGCAAGTTGGTTCTGTCATCCGGATCTCTGATGCCGAGGGTATCGAGAACCGCCTCGGTTTCCTCACCCACGGTGGGTTGCCAAGCAGAGTCTTCCGATCCTTCCGTCACGATCTCTGCAATGCCTTGCGGATGGTCAGCCATGCGTCAGCCCTGCTGTGACAGCCCTCCACGCAAAAGCTCATTCAGGCGGGTGCGGATGGCGCTGCTACCACGCACTCCTGCATCCCGCGCCGCCACCTCGGCCAGACCAATTCCGATCGCGACTCTCACGAGCGCCTCCAAAGCTTCGGCTGCCGGCCCGACAAACTTGTCCATAAAAGGATGTGCCAGTGCGATGCGAATTGTCACCCTTCTGGGCGCCCTCGCACTCGTTGGAGGCTGATCAGACACTGATAGCCAGTCACTAATGGCCGGGTCGTTTACAGCTTCCACCCGTACATTGCACTCGCCAGAGGGAAGCTTGATAGCCAGATCTCGGGTGAAGGGCTGCAGCGCCGGCTTGAGCTGTTGCGGGGGCTCAGATTCCTTGCCTGTCTTGGCGAGCCGGGCCATGTCAGTTGCCAATTCGGCTTGCACCGCAACGACCTGCTCAAGCACGGCTTCAGTGCTGCGACGCACGTCCTTCTTCGGCGGGCGCACCCGATAGCCTTCAGCTTGGTCGAGCAGAGGTATTGGGGACTTGTTGAGCTCTTTCGCAATTCGCTCAACGACTGCATCCTCCTGACCGTCCCACTGGATCGCGTCCTTCGTATGCGATACACCAAATCCCTCAACATGCAGCTCGCCGAACAAGCGTTGGTAGGTGTAGCTGTTGGGCTTCTTGAATATGTGCTCAGGTCGATAACCTTGGTCTGCGCCTCCCTGGATCAGTCGTCGGCGGCGGAATACCGCGAATCCTGCCTCAGATGTGCTCGCGGTCTCGCGAAGGGCAGCAAAGCCGTGGATTCGCCGACGGTTCTCAAGAGCAACGTCGAACTCTTTGCGCCAAAGTCTCTTTTGTCCATCTGGATCGCGATAGATCGCCGCCTTCAGTGTTCGTGGCTCAGCGTAATGAAGTTCCTCACCGTTGTAGAAAAGAGTCAGGAAGCTCTCACGAGCGAAGATTCTGTAAATGGCTGCGAGGTGCTCTTTGACCTTTGCAATCGTTCGTGGGCCGAGCTGTCGATGAAGCCCTGTAAGTACGACCTCAGTGAAATGTTGTCGTTGCGGAGCCGAGCTCGACTGGACTGACAGCTCTGTGATCCCGTTAGCGACAATCTCATCGACATCAAAGGCGACTGTGCGCTCCTCCGTTTCTCCTAGAGCCTTGCTGCGAACGGACCAAGTGCGCGCGAACCAACAAGCGGCGCTCTTCATTCCCATCCCGAATTCTGCGAGGTTGCCGACGTTCGGTGGTTTCTCTGCGGTTTTGAAGGCACGGTCGTAATCGCGGTTGTGAATGCCTGCGGCGTTATCGCGAATCGCGATGCGCCCAGCGTCCGCGCCGTTGTACTCGATCTCGACCTTCAAGCGATACCCCTGTCCGTCGTATTTGCGCAGCTCGGGTAGGTTGTCGAGCGCACTCTGTAGCGCGTTATCAACGAATTCCGCCAACGCGAACCACGGTTCATAGTTGAGGTACCGCAGCACCGAGAGAACGCTGACGCCCGGCTGTATGTCAAGGCGACGCGCTCGCTGGTTCAACAGTTGAGGCTCACTCGCTATTGAGCCGATGCTGCCTTGGCAGTCAGACTGGAAGAGTCAACAGTTGCTTTGACATGGTGAGACAGGAGCCGAGACGCAATCTCAGTAACGACACCTACGTGCACGGCATTTCCTAAAGCACGAAAAGCGGCCTCACGCGACTCGGGTAGGGCGTGATCGTCAGGAAAGCCCTGCAGACGGAGCGCCTCCACTTGCGTAATGAAACGTCGTCTTGGGCCGATGATGGGGATCTGGGTTGTAGTAAGCGACACGAGCGCAGGGATGGATGACATGCGCTTGACCCTAAGACCGGACGGGCGAAACTGAAGCACGTGCTCCCAGAGATCGCGAGTCTCACCTTTGCAGTTCCACTCCAACTTTCTAAGAGATGATGGGAAGTCGTCCCGTAGCTTGTCTAGCCAGCCTTTGGGGATATACCTCTCATTCGCTTGGAACCACTCCCGGTTTAGGCGTATGAACTTCCGTTTCCAGTCGGGAAACCGCTTGGTCCTGTCGCGGGCATGAGACGGAAGAAGGTCAAGCAGCTTCGGTCTTGACATTGCCCGTGTTCCCCCAAGTGCAGCGGTGGCACGAACAAGCGTCTCCTTGCTACAGGCAAACGGCGTAGTTCTGTCGAACGGATATCTCGCATCAAACTCATCAGTCCACAAGGGAAACCAGGGAGGCTCAACCGATTTAGGCAGTGCCTTTACCAAGATGTTCCAGTGATTGATGCATTGCTTCTGGAGCTTTGAGAGTTGAGAAGCAGAGCGAGACCCTGCATCGAGTGCGTTGTTCGCTTCTAGAACTGGCTCAAGTGAGGTCTCGTGTGTGCGAATCGGCATCGGAAGGATGTCTTTAGAAAGTGGCCCGCGTCGCGCAACTGCATAGAAGCGGTCCCGTGATTGTGGGAAGCCCAGATGATGGGGTGAGAGCAAGCCGCGGCCTCCGCTCTTTACGTGCTCCGTGGCAATGACTGCGTACCTAAGGTTCTCTAGCGAAGACTTGGCGATTGCCCAAGTCCGGCCTTGATCGTGCTGTTCGAAGTTGCCTACGTTCTCAAGAAGGATGTATTCGGGCTTGTGCTTCTTGGCGATTTGGATGATGTCATGAAAAAGCGTGCCGCGCGTGTCGTCATGTCCGTTCTGGTTACCAGACTTTGAAAAGGGCTGACAGGGAAAGCCCGCGCATAGCACATCGTGTTCGGGCACCTCCTTGCGATGCTCGCGAATGTCGCCGACGATAGCGCTGGGAGGCATGTCGCTGAAGTTCTTGAGATACAGGCCACGCAACTCCCCATCTATCTCGGAGGCAAACACGCACTCATGACCCAGCGACGACAGCGCGAGATGAAATCCACCGAGACCTGCGAATAGGTCCACGAACCGAAGCGGTCCGGCGCTGCCCGAAGTCACGCGTCGATAGCGGCGTAGCTTCGGACGATGGACTTCACCCTAGCGGCCGCTTCGCGTGGGTCCTCGTGTTCCCAGATGCGAATTGCTCGCCAACCGAGGCCAATCAGGTTTTCATCAACTGCTTGGTCGCGCCGCTTGTTCATGGAGATCTTGGCGAACCAGTAGAAGGAGTTCACCTTGGGTTGGACGCCGTGGATCGGACATCCGTGCCAGAAGCAACCATCGACGAAGACCGCGACCTTTGCCCGAGGAAAGACAACGTCGGGCACAACCGGCGGTGTGGTCGCGATGCGGCGCCCGAGCCGATAACGGAGGCCTAGGCGGTGCAGCTGTCTGCGTAAACGAAGCTCGGGTCCGGTGTCTCGCTTCCGGTTCGCGCGCATGACATTCCGGGCAGCATCTGATGAGGCCCAAGAAAGCCGGCTGCGCTTCTGGACTGCGTCCGGGCGAGACTGAAGCATCTAACGCGAGCGACCAAACATATGTTCCTGACCTAGCTCCCCCAGAGGATACAGCTGGAAAGCTCCCTGTACGAAGTTTCGAAGGAACGGAGACGCGGTAGCGGCGACTCCGTACCCGAAGCTTCGTAGTCCCGGCGCTACTTTTCCACTAGACCCAAGGCCCGCCTTGACCGCGCCTGGCGATCCGCAACGATTGTGCCTTTCGTCCAGCCAAGGCATCCCAGCAAGGCAGCGGGAGGTCGGCCGGGTTGGGCAGGAGCGCTTCTCCTGGTCATCCTCGTCCTGCTCGAAGCCGTTCGGCGACCCCGTCCACCGGCTGAACAGCGGTTGAGCAGACGACTCGCTCCACATCTCGGTAAGTCTCGACGAAATCGGTCTTCAGGAACATGTCAGAGTCGCGAGGGCATTATTCGACATCGGCCCATCGGATGGAAGCGTTCCAGGCGGCCGCCTCGGCGAAGACGTAGCCACCCAACACGTCAGCAGCCTTCCAGTCCATGGTTTCCATCACCCAGCCCAGGCTGCCCCCGTACGGGGATAGGACCATCGCAAGGGTGAGGGCTGGCTCCTTGTAGGGGGCACTTCGTACGGCGTTGGTGCCCTGCCACTGTCGCCCATCATCCGGTCGATAAGCGAGTGATGCAGCACGGGAGATAACGCCTGCTCGAGAATCCCCGCGATACCTTCTAAGCTTCAGGACGCCCGGGGCAGGACCGTGAGGCGCCTCGGTTCGAAAATCAGAGGCGCTGTGCTGACGACGCACTCGGCGTGCCGACGATCCTGCAAATCGTCGTCGCAACCGTTGGCCGGACGATGCTTTTGATAAGCCCCGGCTCTGCTTATCCGGTTTGCTCCGCTGCGATCTCGACGTGGGTCGGCCGGGCTTGCCCTAGACCATCCTCAGATTCGGGTGTCGGGCGCCGGCCGCCGTCGCACCGTGCGAACAAGCCCGGTCTCCCGTGGCGCGTTCCAATTCGGTTCAATCCGGGCGGAGCTGTGCTCAGGTTGGGCAGTCGTCGGGCTCGCAGGGAGCTACCGACAGTTCACGAGCCATGGCCAAGTCCAGCGGAGCTAACCGGATAAGCACAAGCCCCGGCTATCGATAGCTAATGATTGGGGCACAAATGAGCGTCGTCGACGTCTTCAGTCATGCGATAAGGAAGACGATCGCCGTGGGCGCGAAGCCGAACGGGATGGTGGTCAAGCAGTCCTCATCAGAAACGAACACCAGCGTCTTCGAGCGAGCTCCCATGAGCTGAGGGGCGCAAACCAGCCAGAGTGACCGTGACTAGTCGGCGGACAGCTGCTTCAGAAGGCAGGGTGCTGGCAGCAGTGAGGGCGTGCAGGCAGTAGAGCGCAAGCTCGTCGGGCGCGACATCATCCCTGACGTCGCCGGCAGCAGCGCCCTCAACAACCAGGTCTCGAATGAGGTCGGTCAAGTGCTGCCGTGCCCGGCCGACGTGCTCGTCGCGATGCAGCAGCGCCCCGAGTTCGCTGGCATGGCGCTTGTGTTGAACGAGTGCGTAGGCATCGAGCACTGCTTTGAGCCGCTCGACCGCTTCGCCAGCTTGGTCTCGGAGTGCAGCAAGATGTTCGAAATGGCCTGCGATGTGACGTTCGTGCCAGGCGACCAGGATCGATTCGACGTCTGAGAAGTACTTGTACAAGGTCGCGCGTCCGATGCCTGTTTCCTCGGCGATCTGCGACATCGTCACTGAACGTAACCCGTGCTTGGTGACCAGTTGGACAGTGCTCTCCAGGATCGCCTCCCGGACCTCGCGGCGGTGGGTCTCGATCGTGTCACTCCAAAGCTTCGGCACCGGCTAACGATACACCCTGACGATAGTCACGACACACTGTCTCTACAGCGACATGACATCTAGTAAACTCCTCCCATGACCAACACGCCCACGGAGGACACTCATGTGACTGACCCGAACCCCGCTGGCAACCCCCCTGGGCCACCCGGCCCGCTGCGCCGCCGCGATCAACCGCCAGTCCGACCACGCTGGGTGAACGTGTTCGGGATCGTCGTCATCGTTCTGATCGTTGTTTTTCTTGCGCTGCACTTCACCGGCCACGTGCCGATGCACAGATGACCATGACCCCCGGCCAGCGTAGGTTCGCGCTCACAGCGCATGTCGTCTCCTCTGTCGGCTGGTTCGGAGCGGTTGCCGTCTTTCTTGCTCTGTCCATCGCCGGCCTGACGAGCCGCGACGTTCAGATGGTGCGAGCCGAGTACCTCGTCATGGAATCAATCACCTGGTTCGTGATCGTGCCCTTGTGCATCGCTTCGGCGCTGACCGGGCTTGTCTCATCACTCGGCACCGCGCTGGGCCTGTTCCGCCACTACTGGATCTTGATCAAACTCGTGCTGACCATCCCGTCCACCATCGTCCTGATCGTGCACATGGGCCCGATCAGCCTCGTTTCACACGTTGCGGCTGAGCGACCGCTGTCCAGCGCCGACCTCCCACTGCAAATCCAAATGGTGGCCGCCGCCGGCGCTGCTCTGCTGGTGTTGCTCGTAGCCACGGGGGTGTCGGTGTATAAGCCTCGTGGCTTGACTCGGTACGGTTGGCGCAAGCAGCAGGAGCAGGCGATGCATGTCATCGGCCGGCGCTGACATTTCGCACCCGTCCAAATGTCGGCGCCCTTAGCCTCGAACTAGGGCGTAGGTTGCATTGCCGCATAGAGCAGGATGCGATCGCGGAGAGGCGGCTCAACCAACGCCGACGCCTTTTGTACTCGACCTCCATGCGAAGAGCCGAGGCTCCACATAACCCCGGCTCGGATGAACTACAAAACGAACAAAGAAGTCGTAACTACTTCTTCTTGGCGGCCTTCTTCTTGGCAGCCGGCTTCTTTGCGGCCTTCTTCTTTGCAGCCATCTTCATCTTCATGCATTACCTCCTTCGCTTTTTTCTTTGAAACAGCTGGTTATAAGACTTTTCGATCTCAGAGACAGACAACCTGTTTACAAAGCAGCTGCTCTGCCATTTGAGCTACGCCAGTGTCCACTGAAGGGTAGCGGCACGACTGAATCGTGGCTTCTTCAAGCCTTCTTCACGGGGCCCAGACTATAACTTTGGCTCGAGCGGTTGCAAAGAAAGCGTCGCCAAGGATCCTGGTAAGTTCGTTGGCGGAGCAAAAACTGCGCACCGCAGCGCCTAACCCATCGGCGAAACAAGAGAACCCCTGGCCGGCGTTACCCGGTCAGTCGTCCCGGCGTTCTGTGACCATGATCACTTCAAGATTTGCCGTCGTACTGGTTGCTTTCTTCTTCGCGGGGGCTTGTCAGGTCTTCGCCGGCTCACAACCGCCCTGCACCGTGATGATCGATTGGGTCAACTTCGTCCAAGTTGGCGCAACGCAGTACGTGGCCGGGCCCGAGTCTCCCACCGTTTTGAAGGAGACCGACCTCGGTCCGATCTATGCCAAGGTGAAGTTCAAGGTCAGCGGCAACGTCTGCGATCCGAACTACCACCTCAAAGATGGCGATGCGGCGTTCTTGGATGTCGGTACTCCCATATACCAGGTCAAAGGTCATGCACCCGGGGAGCAGCTCGCCGCCCGATTCAACGATCGCATCCTGCTCTATTCGGCGATGCCACCTACGCCCTAGTCCGAGGCTAAGGGC
>Ga0070741_10005421_pt1 | contig 28399 bp, 27 predicted proteins | sample Coa_R1_4_FD_66440 | JGI IMG/M metagenome (GOLD analysis project Ga0070741, IMG submission 66440) | Surface soil microbial communities from Centralia Pennsylvania, which are recovering from an underground coalmine fire - Coalmine... | ecosystem: Environmental > Terrestrial > Soil > Unclassified ... | reverse complement strand
GATACGCGCTCGAGACGGGCAGCGAGCAGGGCTTCGGCATCGACGAGGAAGTCGCCCATCACTGTTTTGGCCGGCCGGACAATGCCGCATTCGATATCGCCGGGCGGCCTGGGGAAACTTGATTTGGACGACAGGTTGAAAACCACCCGTTGCTTTGCACGCTCCCGGTCGGACCGGCTGGCGGATTTTCGATGGGCCATCTTGCACATAGCCGGTGAGCTTCTGTAAGACAACATGGAACGCATCCCTTCTGGCTTTCTTTTTATGAGGCAGGAAGCTGCCTTATCTCACTCCAACCGGAACTAATTTCTTCGACGCCTTCCAGAGCTGCCTATTGATGAAATTGGGAGCGAAGCGGCGCATGAACGCGAGCTGTTTGGCCTGTCCTGGGCGGATTTCGAGCGCGCCCGCCTTGAGGGAAGCGAACGACTGCTTCACCAACTCGTGGGTGGTGATCACAGTTACGCCGTCTCCCTCTGACATCTCTGCCGATAAATCTGTCTTCACTACTGGTGGCATGAGCTTGATCACTTCGACGCCAGTCTCCTCCAACTGGAACCGGAGCGACTGGGTGTAGACATGGACGGCTGCTTTCGTCGCACTGTAGATCGGCGCAGACGGCAAAGTAACGAAAGCAGGCCCAGACGATACGTTGATGATGGTGCCCTCGTTGGCCGTGAGAAGGTCTATGAATGCGGAACTCATCCGCATTACGCCGGCAACATTGATGTTAACCTCAGCGATCAATCCATCGAGGTCGGGTGCAGGCACCTTGAGGTTTTTGTGGAGCATGATGCCTGCGTTGTTCATCAGTACGTCGAGCTTTGGATAGTTGTCCTTTATGTTCTTTGCAAGCGCTGCGATTTGCGCGGGATCGGCCACGTCGCTCCGGATGGCCTGGAGGTTCGGATGCTTGGCTTTCACCTCGTCCAGCACTTTTTGCCGGCGACCGGTCACGATGACTTCATTGCCTAGTTCGGCGAATTTGAGCGCGAAGGCAAGGCCGATTCCGGCAGAACCACCCCTAATAAGGATCGTGCGAGCAGTGAGTTTCATAACAGTCCTTTCGTTCCAGCCTTTAACCGCCTTCAGGTTATTCATAGGAGTATATATATAATCCTATCGATTCAAAAAAATCAGAAGCTGCGCAAAAGATGATCTCGGACGCTATCCAAGACTCTCTTCTTGTCGGCAGGCTCCGTAAGGACCCGGGCAATGGAGGTCGCCAATAAACCTTGCGGTGGAACTCTTATCGCCGATTTTGCGAAACATTCCCACGGCCTCTTCGTACGCTCTCCGCGCCCGAGGGAGGTCACCCAATTCCTGCGATACTTCTGCGCCGTTGGCCAGTGCATTGGCTTCACCGTCGGGGTTCGCCGTTGCGCGGAAGATCGCCAGCGCGTCCATGTACCTCTCTCTCGCGCCTTTAAGGTCTCCCATCTGAAAAAGTGCAGCGCCGATATTGCTCAAGTCCCCAGCCGCGTTATCTTTGTTTTCAACTTCACGATCAATCGCTAATGCCTCCTCAAACGACGATATTGCTTCCGCCGTTGCGAGAACCACGCGCACTTGTTGCAACCGGACTTCACCGATCGACAGAGCAGCAATTCGACCATTCGACCTGTCATGGGCGGTTAGTCGGCTATTCGGAGATTTGGACAACATTTATTTCAAATTCTCTGTGCGAATTGTATGCCCAAGGATGCTCAGATTCGGAGAAAAGACCAGTCTGACTTACCGCCGATCAGCCATGTTTCATTCAATCACCCCCCCATACCGTAATTTGATACGGCATGACCGCGGCATTTTGTGCCCTCTGTTGCGAGCCAAGAAGGAAACTCTCTCGCTCGCCCCCAGGGCGGCGCCGTGCATCCCCAGCCAATACATTTAATGCAAATTGCTTTCTAGTCCGCGGCCCTTAAACTCGTCCTCTCCACCAGCTGATTTCTGACGGGCCTTACTGGAGACCGAGTCGCATGAGCCGATCTTGATTTGCTACGGAAACGTGCGGGAGGAATTTCAAACTCGCGTTTGAATGCCCGGTTGAATGCGGCTTCGGACTCATAGCCTACTTCCGATGCGATCTGTGCCACTGAGTAGCTCATCGAGACCAGCATCTCCGCTCCTAATTGCAGTCGCCAGCGCGTGAGGTAGGCCATAGGAGTCTCGTTGAGGAAATGGCGGAAGCGCTCGGCAAGCACCGATCGTGATACTCCTGCTTCTTTGGCCAAGGAAGCGATGGTCCACGGCTGTGCTGGGTTCCGGTGCATCAGCGCCAAAGACCTTCCAACCTCCGAATCGCGGGCGCCGGCCAACCAACCGGTTTGTTCAGGTGGCAGGTGCGCAATGTAGATCCGCAGTGTTTCAACAAACAACACCTCCGATAGTTTTGCCAAGACTGCTTCCCCGCCAGCGCGGGATGCGTCGGTCTCGTTCACCGAAAACCGTATTGAATTCTCCAGTAATTTGCCCGAGGCATCGTTGCGAATACTGACCTTGAATACTGAAGGTAGGCCGCTAAGAAAAACCTGGCTGAGTCGTGGCTCACAGGCCATAAAGCCACAAACAAACTTGGTCATTTCCCCGCCGCCACCCATGCGTGACAGCTTCAATCCCTCGGCGACAATACGCTCTATTTCCTCGCGATGTCCACAGGCTTCGTCGCTGGGCCGTTTTCGAGGATGTGCGCGTCACCGTGGGGAAAGATCACGATGTCGCCGGTATCAAGAGCAATGCGGTTGCCATCTAGCAGACGGGCAGACGCGTGTCCCTGCGTGAGTAAGTGGTAAACGATAACGTGTCTCGCACCCGACGCTAAATAGGGCGCCATCGTGGCAGAAGCCGGTGAACAAAAACTCCACGGGGAGGAGAATTCTCCGTTGTAGAACATCGCTCCTTGGAGTTTCACGACCTTCAGCACTTCGGAAAGCACATCCATACAAGCTCCCGGCAAACCCCTTCAGACTCTCGAGCAAATCATCCTACGGCAGTTGTGTTGTGAGCAAGAAAGCCGGACTCGGGGACAAGTGCCCGCGGAATCTTGCCGCACAATGGCTCATCGAAACAGCAGACGAAGCGGAGCATCGCTGGTCGATTCAGACTTCAAACATACTAGAGGATGAAATATGGAAGTCATTCAAGGGAAACCAATCGGGGAAGCATTATCCCGAGAGCCGCAGTCCTATTCGCCGGCCTTAACAATAACAAGAGTGTCCGAATCCGATCCCACGAGGTACTTGCGTGTCGCGTTGCGGGTGCTGGGTGTGGCCTTCATCGTTGGGATTTACACCCTCATTAACGTTTGGCCGTCCCGCTGGTCCTGGCACGCCGGGCAGTCGCATCACCTGCCACATTATCTGCAGCTGATCCTGGGGGTTTACGCAACACTTTGCGTGTTTCTGCTGATCGCGAGCCGCAATCCACTCGCACACTTGAGCCTCATCTGGTTCACGGTGTGGTCCAGCGTTGTACACGTAGCGATCATGGCAGTCCAGGCGCTGACAAATTCGGACCAAATTGCACACCTTTGGGGCGATGTCCCGGCACTGCTTGTTCTCGCTGCCGTCCTTGCGCTTCTGACCCCACGAGGCACGCTAGCGACTGCCCTTGCAGCAGGCAAAAAGTAAAAACCTAAAGACACTGGAGGAAACATGAGCACGACTACGACTGCAGTAGAAATCGATGGTCTGAAGACACGCCTGAAAGAGACCTGGATGGCCGGCGATTACGACCGCTTCTCGCGCTATATGGAGCAAGGCGCACGCATTTTTTACGAACAACTCGATATTCCCGCTGGATGCCAGCTGCTCGATGTGCTTGCGGCTCGGGTCAGGTGGCGCTATGGGCAGCGCGGGACGGAGTGAACGTTACCGGCGTGGACATCGCCCCGAACCTGATACAACGCGCGCAGGCGCGTGCCAAGGCGGAAGGGCTCAACGCTCGTTTTATAGAAGGCGACGCCGAAGCGCTTCCGTTTGAAGACGCCAGCTTCGACGTCGTAACTAGCCTGGTCGGAGCGATGTTTGCTCCGCGGCCGGAACTCGTTGCGCGCGAACTGCTGCGAGTGTGCAGCCCCGGAGGCACTACCGCCATGGGAAATTGGACGCGCCAAGGATTCGTAGGGCAAATGTTCAAGACGTTCGCCAAGTTCATCGCTCCTTCCGGTATGCCAGCCCCGGTGTCGTGGGGCGATGAAACGGTAGTGCGCGAAAGGCTGGGCCACGCGGTTTCCGACCTTAAGATGACACTGCGTCACTATAACTCACTTACCCCTTCCCGTCGGCTGAAGTGGTCGACTTCTTCCGTCAGTATTATGGGCCGACAAATCGGGCATTCGCCTCGCTGGATGAAGATTCGGGGAAAAGGTTGCGCGACGAACTCGAACGGTTGTGGTCTGAACACAATCGCGGAAGCGATGAACTCACTGTAGTTGCAGCGGAGTATCTGGAGGTGGTTGCGATCCGCGCCTGAGGCAGGTGTTGCAGTCGGAGGAAGCTGCACTCTGCGTCTTTGATGCGCCCTTAGGAAGTGATTATCGCGATCAAATTGGGAAGCGGAACTTGAATCTTGCTTTCGGTGATGCCATGAATGCTAACAAGACAGGAGTAAGACTCGGCTGTTTGGTAGTAGCCGCCGTGCTCGGTGGCAGCGGTTGCTCAACTGAGCAGCAAGCAGAAGTGCCATCCACAGAAAGCGTGCGAAATGTTTCTGTGCTCGCCGTCAAACAAGACAACATTGCCGATGTGCTGGAGGCGGTAGGAACAGTCCGCGCTGCGCAGAGCAGCGATCTCGCGAGTCAGATGATGGGAAATATCGTCGAAATCAGGGTTCGCGAGGGAGATCGGGTTTACCGAGGCGAGGTGCTCGCGGTAATCGACGACTCGCAGCCGCGAGCCGCGCTAGACCGCGTCACGGCAGCCGAGCTTGCCGCCCAGCAGCAGCTGGTCGCGGCAAATTCCGATCTGGCCCTGGCGGAATCAACGTTGAAGCGTTACCGATATCTTTACGAAGAGAAGGTGACGAGTCACCAGGAATTCGACGAAGTAAATGCGCGTTATCAAGCTACTCTCGCACGTCGGGACATTGCACAAGCAGGCCAAGCCCAGGCGCGGGCAGCATTGAACCAAGCTACAACCTCACTGGACTATGCCCGTATTCGAGCTCCGTTCAATGGCGTCGTTACGCATAAGAACGGCGATTCTGGGACGTTGGCGTCACCCGGCATGCTGATATTCACTCTCGAGGACATGCGTCGCTATCAACTGGAAGTGGCTGTCAATGAGAGTGACTTGTGGTGCATACGACCAGGAGGTCAGGTGTCGGTTGCAATCGACGCCCTGGGCAACACAGAAATGAAGGGCAGGGTAGTCGAGATCGTTCCGGCCGCGGACCCAGTGAGTCGCACCTTCCTGGTGAAGATCGACTTGCCCCGAGACACAAAGGCTGCGTTCCGGGCTTTTCGGCCGGGCCAAGTTTTCTCGTGGCAAACAACAAGCGCTGCGGATTCCGCGCTCGGCAGTGGTCGAACGTGGGCAGTTGCAGGGTGTTTTCGTGCTGGACCAGAACAAGGTTGCGAGCCTGCGCTATGTCACCGTGGGAAAATCTTCTGGGTCCGAGATCTAAGTGCTCTCCGGACTGCGGGATGGTGAGTGGTTTGTAGGCAATCCGGGTGAACGGGATCTGAACAGCAAGCGCATCGAGGGCGAGTAATGGCTAACAAAGAACCCAAGTCGAGGATCGCGCCTTCGCGAACACTTGGTCTCGCCGGCCGCATTGCACATCGCTTCATCGATTCGAAGCTCACGCCCGTGGCGATCGTTGCCGCCTTGCTTATTGGCGTTTTCAGCATTCTCAAAACTCCACGAGAAGAAGAGCCGCAGATCGTGGTTCCTATGCTCGACGTCTTCATTCAGATGCCAGGTGCGTCAGCGGAAGAAGTCGAGCAGCGGGTCAGCGTACCGACTGAAAAGCTGCTGCGCGAAGTGCCTGGTGTCGAGTACGTCTACTCGATCAGTCATCCAGGCGTAAGCATGCTGATAGTTCGCTTTTACGTCGGCACTAACGAAGACAATGCGATCGTGCAAACCTACAACAAGCTCTATGCCAACCTTGATCGCATTCCGCCCGGGGTCTCACAACCAATCATTAAGGTCCGCTCGATTGATGATGTACCCATTCTGGCTCTAACCTTGTGGGGAAAGGCTACGACTCATACCATCTGCGTCGAATCGCAGGTGAACTCGAAAACTCACTCAAGCCGCTGGACGGCGTTTCTGAGACGAAGATCATCGGAGGCGAGCCGAGGCAAGTACAAATCATGCTGGATACGCAACGGCTGACAGCTTACGGGCTGACACCGGCAGCGATCGTAACACAGCTACAGAACACCAACCTTCGCGGCCAAGCCGGGAGTTTCGCTCGCGACAATCGCGAGTTCCAGGTCGAAGCGAGCACTTTCTTTACCAGTCTCGAAGATCTGAATCAGGTGGTGGTCGGACTTCACGCTGGACATCCCGTCTACCTGCGTGATGTAGCCGAGAGAATCCAGGACGGCACGGCAGAGCCGGATACTTACGTTTTGTTTGCCAATGCTCGCGGTGGGGCACAACAGAACCCCGGTGTGGAGTATCCCGCGGTGACCATCACGGTCGCTAAGCGCAAAGGTACTAACGCCACTGATATTCCAGGCGGCTGCTGGACAACATCAATGCGCTGCGCGGTTACCTGCTTCCCAATGACCTCAACATTACGGCCACGCGTAATTATGGAGAGACTGCCAAGGATAAGTCCGACGCGGCTCGGGTGGAGTCCTCGGGTCTGCAATCAATGACGAAACGCTCATCGGCGACTCCGCGAAGGGAAGATACCAAAGTTACCGTGCTTCGCTCATAGGAATACATTCGAAGGAGATCTCAGTACCAATCTCTGTCCATGTCGAGCATCCATCCTGTTCGCGTCCGGATCTCGGAAAGGCCACCCACTTTGAGTCCTCGATTTACTGGAGCGATCGGACTTGCGCCCATATAGTTCAAGGACAAATTCGGGACTTTTGGATTAAGTTGGGCGCGCAGGCGAGCAAGCTCGGCTATCCCACATCGGATGAGCTCGCCACTCCGGATGGCTTGGGAAGAAGGAGCCAGTTTGAACATGGCGAGATCAGGTGGTATCCGGATAAAGGCGCTTACCTGGTTGCGGAGCCGACTCGAGGTTCCACTCTCGTGAAATAGGGAAGGTTTCTGCAGTTCACTGATCGATAGCGGCCTCTCGAATATGGGACATACCAGTCGAGTCATTGTCACGGTTGCCCATGGCATTTTAGATTGTCGCGCGACGCCGGCCTGTTCAGCCGAGCAAAAGCGCGGGTACGACTAATTCCCCCTGAGCCAGTTCGCCAGCACTTTGGGGTCGAATCTTACGCAGCTCCCGATTGTGAAGCTCGGAAGACGACCTGCTTTTCATGTTTGAAGATCGTTATTCGGGACACCGGGAGCAACTCTGCGACTTCAGCCGCGGTGAGAGCATGATCGAAGAACTCGATGAGATCGGCTAAAGAATTGACAACAGACATGGGCGACCCCGGGTGATGAATTCCCGAGGACGCCGTTTCTGTGCGGGTGCCTCAGTGTCCGGGTGGACACGTCACACGATTCTCTTTAGCCAGATTTGGCCGGGTAGCCCGCTGTGATGGCCCCTGTTTGCGTTCCATCAGAGTTGCTGGAACGGCGACCCGACATTGCAAAGTGCCGAACGCCGCGTAGCGTCCGCGAATGCTCAGCTTGGCCTTGCCAAGACAGCGTATTACCCGCTCGTCAATATTTTGGGATCCGGCGGATTCGAAAGCGGAACCATTACCACTCTGTTGCAGGGGCCAAGCGCTCTGTGGTCGGTGGGCGCATCTGCGGCCGCCACCATCTTCGACAGTGGGCGACGGCACGCCCTGAACGACGAAGCCAAGGCAAGCTACGACTCGTCAGTGGCGTCGTATCGGCAAACAGTGCTGAGTGCCTTTCAACAGGTGGAAGACAGTCTCGCGGCCTTGCGAGTGCTGGAGCAGGAAGCGGGAGTGCAGGCAACCGCCGTGCAATCCGCGCAGCGCTCGCTCGATCTTTCTAACACCCGATATGCAGGTGGCGTCACCAGCTACTTGGAAGTGATTACTGCGCAAAACGCTGCTCTGTCGGACGAGGTAACGGCCGTCAACATTCTCGGACGACGTATGGCGAGTGCAGTTCTACTCATCGAAGCGCTCGGTGGGGGATGGGACCGATCGAGTCTGCCGGATCGTCGCGAGTGTTGTGGAAGATTGGCAACAGCAATGAACGGCAATTAATTTTGGAGGAATAAATCATGAGCAAAAAGAAGTCAATGCAAGGCAAGCCGGAACAGTCACTCTAGGTAACGAAATCTCGGTGCACCGCCTCGGTTATGGCGCAATGCGTCTGACCGGGCCGGGCATTTGGGGACCACCAAAAGACCGCAAAGCAGCGTTAGCGGTTCTCCGCCGCGCTGTCGAACTCGGCGTGAATTTCATCGACACCGCGGATTCCTACGGACCGCATGTCAGTGAAGAATTGATCGCCGAAGCACTGCATCCGTACCCGTCTGACCTGGTGATCGCAACCAAGGGCGGTTGGGAGCGCCCCGGGCCCAATCAGTGGACGCACAACGCAACTCCCGATCTCTTCGCAAGGCAGTCGAGGGAAGCCTGAAGCGGCTGCGCCTCGAACGCATTGACGTCTATCAGCTGCACGCTCCCGACAACGTGGTTTCTTTTGACGTTTCGGTTGAAGCTTTAGCCGCGTTAAAACGTGAAGGAAAGATTCGCACGGTCGCGCTGTCCAATGTTACCCAGGAACACATTGAGCGGGCTCGCCGGATCGTTCCGATCGCATCTATCCAGAATCGGTACAGCTTCGCCGACCGCGAGTGGGACGGCGCGCGCGGATCGATAGAGCGGAAGACGATTTTGCCGCAGGCGCTGAGCGCTCGGGACCTTCTGCTGATAATTGTAGGCGGTTCTCATCCTAGTCATTATCATCGTACGTTGACCAGACTAGAACAATGCATTGCACCAGCTCTTTGTGGGGATCGGCTAGATATAACAGCTTGTTAGCGGCTCGGTCGTGGGTCGGGCGGCATGAAAACAACCGCGGCGATTCGTTTGGCAATCGCAGGTCGGAAGACGTTGTCCGCGGCGCTGGCGCGAGGAGTCCTCCGCTATAGCCCTGCTAGCTGCTATGGCTGAGGCGTTAGCACGAGCGAACCGTTTTTTGGAATGCATTGACCAAGTCATTGGGAGCCGGCGCAAAGACCTGAGCGGCCATCGTACATGCATCCCTAGCACCAATAAACGGAGCGGCCGGATCTCCAAGAATACGATAGACATTCGCTGTCGTATCGCCCGGTCCCGCAATGATTTTCAGAGCCTCACCTAGAACGCGTGCAGTGCCTAATACGCCACATAATCGGCTCGCCAATCGTCGGTTATCTTCGTGGCAAGTTTGCTCGATTGCGCCAAATGCCGCTCCACAATATCCCCGCAGTGTCAGGTCCTCACAAAAACTAGGTTGATGGTCGTCATGGCATCCTGTCTTGCAGGCAATCGACAGCACCACCCCAAGCGGTTCTCGCTTTGCTTCGAGCAGCATTGATGCACTCACGCCGCCATACCCTAACCAGCCGGTCTGTTGACCATGTCCGCAATACAGAGCGACTCCGGGCCCGCAAGCCAGGCCCTTAACAAGGTCTCGCCGAACCAGCCGCTCAGCGGTCCAACGGAATCGAGGCAGTGTGATAGTTGGCTCGAGGTCATCCATCAACGTGATAATACGGGTCTGCCATTGACCAAGAAGTGCTACCGGCCCATAGCCCAAGCCTAACGATTTGCGCTTGACAATTTCCGCGGCTGTTTGAGCGTAGCAAGTGAGCTTCTTATGATCTTCGCCGGGCAACCATCCAATCGGAACGTGCTTTCCGTTCGACAAGGACGTAAAGATGGAGGCGGGTGGTCGGCCCCCAATCTCGAGCAGGGAACTGGTTGAAGACGGGATCGACTCGTTCGCACCCAGCACACATACTCCACCCAAGTGCCTGCGCGCTTGAATCAGGGGCTCAAGACATGCAATCGTGTCTTGAGCCCCTCGTATTGTCCAGCAATGATCAGGCATGGACTATGTTGGCGTACGGCTGCCACTCGGTGAACTCCAAGCCTTTTTCAAATCGGCGCACAAAGTAATGCATGATGATCTGCGCCTGCTGCTCACGATTGAACACTGAGAAATCTCCTCCTGCAGCATTCAAGCGATCCTGTGCTCCTTCTCCGGTTTCCGGATCGGTATAGCCGTAGTTGTAACCATCGCCAGAAGCTTGTGCTTCCAAAGCTTCGACCATGTAGATTGGCCCAGACACGACTCCCTGCCAAACGTGTGTTAACTCATGAATGAGCGTGTCAATTTTTACTTCCGCCCAAGACGCGAAATTGACGAGAAACATCGTAGTGAATGTGCGACCGCCATTTACCCACTCGATGAAGTCGACCGGCAGCGACAGAACTGCCACTCGCACCTGATCGAGGGGAATAGCTGCCCCAAAAACCTCATCCGCATCGGCTCGCTCTGTATCCGAAAGCGCACGGTAACTTCCAGGAAACCATTCGAGAAGCAGGGTGAACACCGTTGCCGCCGCACTTGCACCAACATCGAACGCTGCTTTCAGAACGTCGAGTGCATCTTGTCCCATGTCTTTGAGGGCTTGGAGTACTCGCCGGACAGCATCCTGCGTCGGTTGCACGACCGCGGCACCGATGATGTCTTGTAGGGTTTTGCCGAGGTCCTTGAAAGCTTGGACAAGATTATGCAATGCGTCCTGAGGATTAACCAGTGTGTCCGTTATCAGGTCGGCCATTGTCACACCGCTGGCAATCAACTCTGTAACAACATCCCGCACAATTTCCACGGTTCGTGAGGCCACCCAGGCCATGAGTGAGAGGGCGGTTGCTCCTGCGGCCAACATTCCGCGTACCACGTCTCGCAATCCGCTGAGGGCATCCTGCTGGACCCAAAGTAAAATGTCATCGACCGTATGCCCCGCACGCGTCAAGATTTCTCCCGCAATACTTAATGCTGCCGCGCCTGCGGTAGCTGCCCATTGAATTACTCGTGACAAAATACTTCCAGCCGCATCGGCGGCAGCGATGACACTGCGTAAAACAGCATCGGACTGTGCTTTGGCCCAGTTCAATGCTTCATCTAGGCTGCGTCCCGCAAAATCCAGGGCATTCAAAAGTTCGCGCCACGCTAGCGCGGAGACGTCTTCGGCCTGACGTAAAATCCAGTCAACCACGTCGCCGATCGGTCCGACACGGCGCAGTACGGCATAGAGCGTTCTGCGAAAGAACTCGAGTCCCTGTCCGATTGCGGTTGCCAGCAGAGATGCGATGCTCTTGCCAAGGGATAGGGCAGCGTCGACTAACTTAGCAGCCGCGTCAAAAGTCGATGCCATCGTAGCGCGTAGAAAGTCTGTTACGGTCTTTCCAAGATCAAACATAGCCTGGACCGCCTGCTGTAGGAGCTCACCGGCAACATTTACCAGGCCACGTACCACCTGCACCAAAGTCTGCCCGAGTTGAAAGGCAGCGTCGATCACCTTGCGAATCGAACCGGCCGCTGCTTGGGCGAGATTAATAATGAGATCGCCTATGCTACGACCGATATCAAGTACACCCGCAACGATTTCCCTAGTAAGATCCACGGCGGCACTGGCGATATAAGCTGCGAGATCGGTCAAATTCCCCGCAATCCTTCCAATCGCGGCAGATACCGCTCGAACAAATTGCAGGCCACGCGCTCGAATATCATCGAGGATCGAAGCGAAGGTGTTTCCCAGCGAATGTAAGGCGGCCAGAGCTGTGTCCAATAGTCCGGAGGGATTCGTGATCAGGGCAACCAGAATCTCACCGGCGGCCCGGCCGATTGCGACGAGCGCTCGCACCAGGTCGGACGCGAGAGCTGCCCCGAACTTGATAGCTTCGATCATTATGTTGCCGATTTGTTCGCCGATGTTCAGCAGAGCCTGAGCAAACTGTTTAATCACGTCAAAAGCTTCGCCCGCCAAGAATCCGACGATTGCGGTTAATGTCTGCCCAATATCCTTCAGTGCGCGAAGAACATCGCTCAGAGTATCCACTGCAAAACTCGCGATAGCGCCAAGCATCTCTCCAATGGCTCTCCCCGCTTGCACAATGCCACGGAGCATCTGTTTCAGAGCGTCAAAGGTTGCTTGTGCAGCACCCGCGATGAGGTCTCCAACTGTCTTACCGGCGGCCAGCACAGCTCGTACGAAATCTGCGACCTGTTGGACTGTCCAATTCACAATGTCGGTAACGGCCCTTGCGATAGCGCCAATAACATCTCCCACTGCATTTACGACGGCGTCAACCGCGCTGCTGATCGCGCCGGCGATTGCATTGCCCGCGTCGCTGAAAAAGTCTCCAATATCATCGAAAATACCGTCATGCGGGATGTCCAGATTTGGAAGGGTAATGCCCTTCTCGCGTGCGAATTGCCCAGCTCGGGACAACCATAACGCTACATCTCGAAACGCGTTTGCATCCGCAGTACCGTCCGGCATCAGGAAATCGCGCATGAGTACGCGCCCCTGAGCCGCCGGCAGAAAGCCGACGGCGTGAACCACCGCGCCCCCGTCGCCTGCCTGCTTCGTTGCGTCGAGCACCGTTCGACGGTCTGCGTCCGGTCCACGTGCCACTATGTCGAAAAAGCGGCTAAGCTGATCATTAGTCTGCAGAGATTCGGTAAATGCCGCGACAAACTGTTGTGCCTGAGTAAGGCTTGTTGACGCAAGTTTTGTAAATGCGGCGCCAAAATCCTCGGGCTGGACATGTGCGGCCCGCAGCTGGGCTACGGTTGCTGCACGGTCTTGTAGCGGCAACGTCGAAACGCGATCCAATAACGTCTGGTTGGGAGCCAGAGTGGGCGCGGCGGCCGCGGCGGTGGACGTTGGTGCGACAATAGATAGTCTGTTATCAGGCATGGCTCTCTCCTCAGAGTTACGGCTCGATGTAGATGTTGACGTCGCCATTCGACATCGTCTTAACAGACAAGACGGCGATCGGTGCGCCGGCGTTCGTGTCCTCGATCTGCAGTAAATCGAAACTTGTCCATAGCAAGGAATCTAGCGCGGTGTGCAGTTGTTGGATGAGGGGAGGATTTGCGATAAGATCCGTTGGGACCGACGTTGCGTTCCAGTCCGCGAAAAATGCACGGACGCTCCTCTCTGTGGGTTCGAAGCATACTTCTACTTGAACTTCGAACGCTATTGGCACAGGGATTGGGATAGAGACGAATCCCGTCTGCATTCGTGTTCCCATCAACATTACTGAAACGCGGTGCCGGCGGTTGTGAACGGAGATTCGGTCAAACGAGTAGTTCGTCGTACCCGCAAATGTATTACCTGCCAGACTTACCCCAGATAATTGGGCAAGGCTCGCCTGTATTTTGGGACCCGCCGCAGCAATCACATCATTGGCGCTGAGGTGCATGTTCGTGCCGTCCGCAGCTGCCGCCCAGGCTGTCAGCGGCTTCGCGGCAGTATCGCCTCGATTCCAGAAAACGACACCATTCTCGAAGTCCTGAAATCGGTTCAGACTGAGCACCGGTCCGAGCGTAGACGCGGGACCAAGGTTTAATCCGGTTACGGGCGACAGTACAACTCCGCTGATCGGTGTTAAGACGGTCCTCGAACTCGTGGAACCGGCCGCCGCACCCGGAGTGACTGCACGGCGAACGCTCATCGCCATGGGTGTTTGCGGCACGTTCACCACCGTCGGTGCAAATCCCAGGTTCAATGCTTCCGCAGGTAATTTCACGACATCGGATGGCAGGTTCGCGATCGGTTTCCGCCGCATCTCTGGCCTCCGGTGCCCAATTCGCCGGTCTGGTATCAACTCGTCAGTGATCGGATACCCGAGATTGGGGTTGCGCTCCCAGCCGTTTGCGGCCCAAAACTGGCGAATGAGGCCATGCACCTCGTAAGGGCCGGTATCGGGTGTCCAGTAGATGGACCCGGCCTGAAAGTGATTGAAGCGGCCAATCCCATCAGGAGTACCGCTTTCGTCCGTGGTGGGATAGCCGAGAATGCTGGCTTCCGCACCCATTGCCATGTACTTAGCATGAATGTCGCCATGTACCTCGAATGCGCCACCGGTGTTTGCGATAGAAATGCCAGACACCACGGACATGTCAACCGCAGCCGGCCGCGTATTCATGGCTCGCAAAGAAATCGGAGTGGCGCTTGCTAGTTTTCCTGTGGTGGCGACGGAAGAGCTCGCAGCGGCTCGTGACACAACTGTCGTGACGGGCGTGAGGACTCGCACAGATCCGCTACCGTAAGAAAAAATGGAACCGCCTTGGAAGTGATTGAATCGTCCTATGTGACTGAGATCCTGACCCTGACTTTCATCCGTGGCTGGATATCCGAGAAAACTTCTCTCAGATCCAAGAGATGACCATTTGTCGCGAATAGCTCCATGCACTTCGTGTGCACCTACTGCAATATGCCAGTAGATGGACCCGCCGTTGAAATGTCGGAAAAAACCTTCCCCATCTGACGAAGCCGTAACGGATGTTGTCGGGCTGCCCAGAAATCCCGTTGCTCCGCCCAAACTGGTGTACTTTGTATTTATGAAGTAAGTAGCTGCCTCGAGTGGAGTTCGAAACGCGCTTATTGTACTAATCAAAGTGGCAGAAACAGCGTCGCTGCCCAGATTAAGGCTCGCCTTCCGGAGCGCATCGAGCATGGCTGACCCGGAGAAGGTCGATGTGAGTCCGTCTGTGGCCGTAGCGACAGCGGCCTGAGGCAGACCTCGATTGAGCAAATCTTCTGAAGTGAGTCTCGCAACTTGTGGAGCTGCCATAAACTTTACCTTTCAGGTGACTCTAGGCTTTCGCTCTCGGAGATTAGTCGTTAGCAGCGCTCTGAGCCGCTACGCAGATGTCATTAGGCTGTGGGTACGATTTTTAGGGTGCCGGCAGTAGGTTCTTCTTTGCGTCATCGGACACCCCAAACTTGAAACACATACCTGCATGTGGACTGCCAAGCCTCATACTCATTGATCCTCATGTATGTAAACGACAAATGATTCTGAGAAGGGGCGGTTGTAACGATTTCGCTATCCAAAATGCCGCAATGCTATCCGTTTAGATAGCCGAGCTGGCGTGCGAGGGACCGTGGAATTTGGTGCTCGTCTAGCACGCGCGTATTCGTTACGTCGAACGTCTAGCTTCTTCTTCATAGCGGTCAAGGGATTGGGTCAGTATCTTCTTGCCTAGCAGTCGAAGCAACTCACAGTTGAACTGCTCCAAGTCATGGGATCACCATTAACCCCCAACGCACCGCCTTCCCATTGAACGAACATGTACGCAATCAGGTAATTCGTGCATTGCGCTAAAAAGTTTTCTAATGCGCAGGTCACACTCGAAACCGGGAGCCGAGGTTGACATCGTTGTCGAGGCAGACTCAGAAGCCAAGTAAGCTTCTCCCTCGCTAAACGGAGGGGTGGATCGCGGCAAGGCGATTCCGCATTCAAGTTCTACCGTCAGCCCGCGTTGGAGTTCCTATTCGCAGCGGTCATTTGACACACTTTCGGCAAGCGGGCGTGAGTGTCACATGGAAACCAAAATCTGAGTCGAGAAGGCCTTCACCTACAAAAGTGTCTAAGGGCCCAGAATGCACGCACGTCAATAAAAACCCACCCGACTCTCACTGCAGGAAGTCAAGGGTGGGCTCCTGCCCTTTTTCTTTGACGGCCAAGTCAAGGAGGGGAGGGCAGAACAGCAATGTTCCCCCTTTATCATTTAAGCAAAGCTTAATGTTCCCGATTCTCTAAGCTGATCCGCTACAATCCTGATTCTGACTTTCTAATAGCGTAGGGCATGGCTGACGATTACGCGAGAAGAAGCTCGATATATAGGAAGAAAAATTGGAATCGTCATTCGTGTTTCTAAAGCGAGAAAGGACACCTGGGTCGGATTGATTTTTAAAACACCTTTGGAACCCATCTCTCACAGTCATTTATTTTAAGATTTCCATTTAATGCTTCCTTTCGACCAACAAACGAATGGCACTTCTGAGGCCTGCCAGTGCGTGGGCGATTTGTGTGCACATCATGACTCAGGGGTCCTGTGTTCAAACAAGGCGACCCGCACAGTACCTGTCACCATCATTCAGGATCGCCGGATTTCTGAAGAGAGCGAGTTGCGCATGTGTGAAGCGTGCTGGCGAAACTTCGGCAGAAGGCCAATGTGATATGCAATCATTTTCCTTGTTTTTATGAAAACGAAAGGCTTAGCCAAACAATGCATATGCACCGGCAATGTCTGTCGTCATCACGCTGCAGGTGTGCGCTGCAAGAACCGCGCTGTCATAGTCTTGCCGGTGTCGTACATTGAGAAGAAGGAGCAAAGGATCCAAGAAACCGAACCAGATATTTGTCAGGAGTGTTGGTTCAATCGCACCAGAAACGTAGCGTGAACTAGCTCAATTCTGCAGGGTGAACGTTTGCCTACAGCAGTTCGGCTGTTCTGTTCACTTCGTCCCAGATAAACATTCTGCTCAGCATCGATTCAGCCAAATTGGCTCGAACCGGACCAAACTCCAAGGGAGCACGAATGCAGGCACAAACGCCTCCCGCGCAAATCCGGCTTCCCGCTATCTTCTGGTTTTCTCTTCGGGCGCGTGCGAAACTGCCTACTCTGAAAACGACCGCTCCGCCCGATGTGGGTGCACACTTGAGGAGTGGGCATAAGAAAAGCCTCCGGTGGTGATGAATGCGGAGGCACAACAGGAGGCGAACCGCGAACGTGTTTCAGGCAGCTTTGAGGTCGGGGAAATCTTCCAGGCGTACGGTTGCTACGGATTCAGGAGCATTCAGAGCTTTATCAGCTAGAAGTAACCAGCGATGCCCCTTCTTTCGAATCGTAGTCCAGACCGGAGATGGCAGAGACTTTGGATGCATAGTTGATTTCGCTCTGTTTGTTACCTTCAGTTTCCTGACTTGCTTCACCTGAATTTGCTCCCTACATTTTCGGCAGGTTTAGGATGCCGGAACTCAGCCGTATGTACTATAGGGTACATACTGGATGTTTGGGCTTGGGTAATCTACCACTCCTGGCGCTTGAAATACTCCGACTCGCTAGCTGAAAAACTTCGTAGACCTGACAAATCACAAAAGGACTGAGACTGGGACTGTATCGCATCACACAGGAGAATCCAATGTTTGCACGTAATGTGGTCCAAGCGACATTCGTTGTGCTTTTGTTCATCGCTGGCGCCAGCGGCTCGTCCGCTCAAGGTTTCAAGACGCTGAGCAGCTTCAATGGTGTCAATGGAAGGTATCCTTTCGTTCCGCCGGTACAAGGCACGGACGGCAACCTCTACGGTACCACTGTTTATGGGGGTGCCTACGACAGGGGGAGCATTTACAAGATCACACTCGCGGGGCAGCTAAGTACCGTCTATTCGTTTTGTTCTCTTCCCGGCTGCCCAGATGGAGAGGATCTCTACGGAGGCTTACTGCTGGCCGCCGATGGTAACTTTTATGGTGTGACCATGTTCGGAGGCACGAATAATGAGGGTACGGTGTTCAAGATAACATCTGGAGGGCAGTTGACGACACTGTACAACTTTTGTTCTATGCCAGGATGCACCGACGGTTGGGCTCCTGAAACGGCGCTGATTCAAGCTACGGATGGGAATTTGTATGGCACAACCGGTCAGGGTGGGGCGTACGGTGGCGGCACAGTTTTCAAAATCACCACGGCTGGCCGTCGTACAACGCTCTATGACTTCTGCACGCAGTCAGGATGCGCTGACGGTTCTTTTCCCAATCAGCTAGTACAAGGCAAAGATCGTAGCTTTTACGGGACCACGTATTACGGGGGTACGGGTGGGTACGGAACCATTTTTAAGCTGACGCCGAAGGGCCAACTCACCACCCTGCACAGTTTTTGCTCGGACACGCTCTGTACCGACGGATCTCATCCCTCCACTGCCCTTGTTCAATCGTCGGATGGTGCCTTCTACGGGACGACAGATTTCGGAGGATCGCTGCAGAGCGGCGGAACCGCTTTCAGCATTACCTCCACCGGTCAGTTCGCCACCGTGTACGACTTCTGCGTGACCACAGGATGTCCCGACGGATACTGGCCCCTCACGCCGCTGGTGCAAGCTTCTAACGGTATGTTTTACGGTACGACGTCGCGCGGCGGCGGCGGTTCTATGAACGGCGGCACCATCTTCAGCCTCAACTCCGCGGGACAGTTGACTACGTTGTACTCTTTCTGCCCTCAGTCGGGCTGTGCCGATGGGCAAACCCCTGTCCAGGGAATGTTGCAGGCTACGAGTGGAGCGTTCTATGGAACAGCAAGCGCGGGAGGCAGCGCAAATGATGGTACAGCTTTCAGCTTCTCCGCAGGTTTGCGGCCGTTCATTGTCACTAATCCAGCTGCGGGAAAGGTCGGAAGTAGCGTCATGATTCTCGGAAATAATTTATCAGGAACAACTAGCGTTACATTTAACGGCGTAGCGGCGATTTTTACGGTGGCATCTGCCACCGAGATTACTACAACCGTACCAAGTGGGGCGACGACCGGGAAGGTGAAGGTCACAACATCCACGCGCACACTGACGACGAACGTCGCATTCCGCGTCCTCCCCTAAGCCGGAATGTATCAACTGTATCGGGAGAAGCTTGGCGATGAGGATTCGGCAGCGGCGGCGGATCCGCTGGACGGGAACGGTGAGTCAGACGAAAGGCACGAGCCGATGAACGCTGGTCGATAACCTTTATTAAACGCCCGAGTGGTTTCGTCCCCTCCCGTCCTCGCTAATTTCTATGTGACGTTTGGTGTCAGTTGGATTTCGACGCCGCCCCAGTAAGCAACAAGCGGGTCATCGCAGGTGTTAGTATTCGTGTTCGCAGCGATCGCGGAGCGCGTCTTCGAGTGCACGGCTTTCTGCTGCGTGCTCAGGGCGGTCTTCAACTTTGGCGAGTTCGGCGGCGCTCTGGAGGTGATCCATGAAACGTACCCCGCTCGTTTCTACCCTTGTGTTCGCCAGTTCATTGTTACTGTCTGCGTCCAATGCCGTTCCATTGATCTATCAACCTACGATGCCGGCAAGTGTTGCGCCGGGACATGCCACTTTCGCGCTCCAGATCCGGGGCACAGGTTTTGTGTCCGGCGCCGTAGTGCGGTGGAATGGCAACGCGCTAAAGACGCAGGTCCTCTCCAGCAGCCTTCTGCAAGCCCAAGTGCCTGCACAGGTGGTTGCTCACGCAGGCACAGCTTCCGTAACTGTAGCGAATCCGGGGACGATTGCCTCGAACGTTGTCTATCTGTCGGTTCGCGATGCCTCCCCGACAATCAAATTGAAAAACGATCAGGCGAACGTGGAACCAGGATTTCTGGTTGTAGGTGACTTCAACAACGACAGCCGGCCCGATCTTGCCGTAGCTGGCCAGTCGCAGACGCAGTTCGTCGACATGTATTTGAATGGCGGCCGCGGCAAATTCAAAAAGATTCCCGGACCGCAATTTTTTGTGACACTTCTGATCGGCGGGAACAACGTCGGCGACTTTAATAACGATGGCAACCTGGACACGACGGTGTGCAGCTCCGATGGCGGCGTGGCCGCAGGGTGTCAGGTTTTCTTGGGCGATGGACGCGGAGGTCTAACTCCAGGACAAAACGTGGCGAGCAGCAATACCCTGGCCGATATGAATGGCGACGGCATTCTCGACTTGGTATCGACTACCTTCGATGGCTATTTTTCGTACGTCACAATTCAGCCGGGGAATGGCGACGGCACTTTTCAAATTGGAACCTCTACAATACTAGGACCTTCATCCACAATTGATGCCTACGGCGCGGCGCTGGTTGGTGACTTCAACGGCGATGGCAAGCTTGACGTCGTGCTTCCTTGCATGGGCCACCTGATTCCTGGTCCAGGCTCTTTGGCTGTGCTACTTGGAAATGGAGACGGCACCTTGCAAAGTGAGACCGATTATGCCACTCCATGGGGAGGAACCCAAGGCGCCATCGCGGACGTCAACAACGACGGCAAGCTCGATGTCATTTCCAGCGGTTTCTCCGTCATGCTAGGCAATGGCGATGGGACCTTCACTCCGGGCTACTCAGCCGAACTGCAATCGACCAACGGCAACGTCGTAGTTGGCGACTTCAACGGCGATTCTAGGCTCGACATTGCTTCGATCGGTTTTGACTTCTCCACGGGAGATACAACGCTGAATGTAGTGTTGGGGAAAGGAGATGGCACCTTCCGGGCGCCGATCCCGTTCGGGCTTCTTCATGGCTCTTCGACTGGTCTTCTGAATGCCGATTTCAATAACGACGGCATGATGGATTTTGCCTTCGGGGGGATAGGCAAAACCATGGTGCTGGTGCAGGCACCGTAGGGCGCTCGAGTGCTCTTAGCGCTATTATGTTCTTCAAGGGATCACACTCCTGACGTATTACGTACCCCACCTTTCGCGCCAAAATCATGCCAGTGCAGTAGCGGAAGATTGTGGGTTCCGATCACTCGTCCGTGACGGAGGCGCACTCAGCGACACGTCTGTTCCAGACGCCGAAGTCAGGATCGCTCCCGCTCCCGCGCTCGCGCTCGAACAGCTCCTCACGTCCCACCCACTGGCGATATCCCCGGTTGCGGATCTTAAGCCATTGCGCGTGCTCGGGCAGGTACGGATCACCCTTGCGCTTTTGCCACGACGCCTTCGAGGTCGTGCTCGCATGCAAGTCGGAACAGCCCCTCCCCATCTGCGTCAATGTGATCGCAGTAAAGGAGACGTTTCCCCTTCGTTGGCATTAGCGCACGAACCCGCAGCTTGCGGTCGATCAGTGGCAGATACCGAAGGTCTTCACCATTTCGGAATCGCTGGTTCTCCTGCTCATCATCCGTTTTGGCGTGTTCATCCCAAAGAATCTCGAATGCATAGAAAAGCGGTTCGGCACGCCGGAGCATAGAGCGGCTGTAACCGGACGATCATTGCGCAACATCTGTTATAGATCATCAGTTAGGACCGGTTTTCACACCGAGGCCTGCGTTCTTCCCGTGCGCGCAGGCGCTGCTCGGCGGGCCACTTCGCGAAGAAAAGCGTTGGACTGGCGCCAGCATCAATCGCGGCCTGATCGCTGTCGCTCAGGTCTAAATACATCGAACTCAGGTCCATGCAACGAAGAAGAGTAGACGGGCTTTTTGAGATGCAGAGAGCGAGTGCCCTGGCGCTGCACCCACACCTGACCAGCAGATTCGCGATATCACCTTTTTCAACTGAAGTAAGTTGGTCCCAGTCGCGGCGCAACAGCTCAAGCCAATAGCGCAATTCCGGGGCACGCAACGCTGCGTTGCTGGATCGGCGGCTGTTAAAACGCATGCAGGGCATAGTTCCTCCACTTGGGTTCCGTGTGGCCGCTCGGAGTCAGGCGGGCAGGGTTGAGAGGTTGCGGATACTTTGTCATGGGCGGCGCGGCTTCTCGCCTTGAGGACAGTGATCCGGCTCTATTGCTGGTTAGTATAGGCATTTACTCCGAAACTGGAGGTTCGTGGTTGAAATGGCCGGCTGTTTGATCAGGTCTTGTGGGATTGCCATCAAAGTGTTTCGACGCTCATCGAACACTTTTTTGGAGAAGATCAGACTTGGAGGTGATCGCCTGAAGATTGCTGCCAGGCCAAAATTAACGTTTTGACTTCGAAAACCCTATACTATGGCGGGAGGCTTGGAGCCGAAAAAGGCCCAAACTGTCTCCTAAACTGGCATAGAAAGTCGGGGGATGCCGGTCCCCCGACCCTTGACGCCGAATCAGTCAGGTATCACTTTTAAGGCCGACATAACTGTTCGCGGCCTATTCTAGCGTGTTGAAAAATTAAACAGCCGGCCCGGGCCACATGAATTTCCGAGTCCCTGACCGGCTAGTACGGACACCAACATCAGGTCCAGCGCCGCGGCTTTCTGCACGATGAAGTGCCGAACGTTTCGTGGCTGAATCCATACCGTGTTGGCAAACCTCGGTGATCGGTAATTCGGAAAAGTGCTAGGATCGACCAGGCTCGCCGCCAGCTATCGCGTCAGCTATGGGATTCTTTGGAGCAGTCAGCCAGATCGAAGCGTGCCGGGCGGCCATGCCAGCGGTCCCCTGTGCTGAATGTGCTCTGTACCAACACCAGGTGCGCCGTGATGATGTGCTGGTAATTCTCGGAACTAGTGCTCTCCAATCCGGGCCGGCCTCATGGCTTCGCGTCCCGTGCTCAGAGGGAAACTAATCAGCTTTTCCGCCGTAACGAAGAGCCGGGGCCGAACCAAGCCCTCTTGCAGGCAACGAAGCAGGGGTCCGTATTCCTTAATGAAGGCCCGGCCAACTGAACTTGCCATGCGCTCAAGTCTTCGATCGGCGAGTCGCCAAATCCAGATGCTATTTAAAACAAACTGCACCGCTACCTTACCCTGCAATCATCCCATGCTCGTCGCCTGGTGTGAACGTTATATGCAGATTCTGGGAGACATCTAACCTGAATGGGTTCCATACCAGGTATCATTTTCAGGCCAAAGGCAATCAACCCTCGCGCGCGCGAAGATCACGGAGAGCATGGTCGAAGCCCGCACGCTGTCGATCTGCGTGTCGACTGCTCCGCTGTAGGTGCTGGGGGTGTGCCAGTGCGCTGAGCCTGCTAAAGGCGACTTCACCGACACGGCGCTGCAGGCCCAGGCCTACCTGGTAGATTCAGCCGGAACAGAGATCGCCGACGCCGATCCCGGCCCGGTCATCGGGCGCACGCTCTATGGTGGGAATGGAGTAGTACCAGACATCGTGTCCGTGCAGGCGAGCCTGGTGAGCGCGGCGATCGATGCTTATGTCTCGATGTACGTCGCCAGCCATTCGGCAGCGCAGCTGCCGGATCAGCTGCTGTGAGCTCGGCGTTGCACGATGTGGGAGACGAGTTGGAGCAGGGGCTCAGGGTCCGCTTCGATTTGGTAATCGGCGTTGCGAACCAGCGGGTCACCGACATGCCGGCTCAGCGCGATGACAGACGCTGAGGAACAGCGGCAGTGACGGCGGAATTCCTCGATGAGCTTTTCACGGTCGGGCACGGGAATAGAGTGGCCTAGAACCAGGAGCTGATACCCATTTCTCTTGCACAACTCGAGGCCACTCACTGGCCCGATTACTGACTTGACATTGTAGCCAGCACTTTCCAGAAGCATGTGGCGCGTGCGCAGCAACGCGCCGTCAGAAGATATCGAGAGGATGCGCGGCTTCTCCGTGAGAGCCATAGGTTGCAAGAGACAATAGTATTTTAACAGGAGAGCACAATCCTGGATCGGCTAACATGCGCCACATGCGCCAGGTGCGAGTAGCACAGGGTTACCATTTCGAGGCCATTAGCCTTTTTGACGAGACTTCAGCGTGGGCGCTTCCTGAGCGTCGCCTCGGGATCGTCGCGGGCAACAACGAACAGGTGGCCGCGCCCACATCGGTAAGCCAGAACATCGGTGATCGGTGACTCGCCTTCTATGTGCAGCAAATCGGTGCGGCGGACGGGCTTAATAGAGTCATGGCCACACACGGGGCAGGTTCTCGGGGGCGGCATAGGCCATCAGAGGAAGCCACAGCGTAAAGGTTTGGCTCTGAACAAACTAAAAAGGCCCTGGGTGCGCTCCCACGGCCTGTGCCTGCAAGCATCATTGCCTCGCAGGCAACGGACTATCTTATCATCTGCGCGCGCAGAAAGGCCCTGAGGGGGGATGCTCTCAGGGCCTTTGCTCTGCAAGCATCGCTGCGAAGGCCCTTCCCGGTAGGGGCAGCGAGCTTGCAGTCAACCAGCAATTATTGCGCGGCGGCCGCCTTCTGTGGTGTGACCTTCGTCACCGTCTTGCGTTTGCATTCGTGGATCTGCCGGTACTGGCGCGACAGCGCCTGGTACTCCGGTCGCTCCCGGCGCAGCTGCCGGATCAGCCCTGCGACTTCGACTGAGAAGACCTGCTTTAACGGGCCTGATTGTATTCGGGTAATCCAGACAGTCTTTCCAATTCATCCCCTACAGTGAGTTGATAGGCGAACCGCGTTTCTCTCTTCTCGCCAAATGCGTCAAGATATTGGACGACGCCGTACACAATTTCCTTGTCCTCGATGCCGCAACTGTCCTCTGTAGGCAGTGACAGATCCCTGACAATGGGCTGTTGGGTACCTATGGGTTCAAGTGTCGACTGAATCAGCTTCGCAGCTACATAGTCCGGAGATGAAGGCAAACTTTCCCCGTGCCGCAGAACCATGTAGCGCGCGCGCATCTCAGTGATCCATGCAGGTGTCTTCCCGTCGTTTGAACATTTCGCTCGCACCAGCAAGTATTTTGGACCCTGTTGCACGCTTCGCTTTCCCACTCCTGGGATCCATTCAAGAGTGACCATCAACCAGGCACGCTCTGAGTTCATCAGGGCTTTCGCGCTAATAAGTGCAGCCTTCGCGGCTTCCTTCGCCGTATCATTCTGGCGACCCACGGCGAGCAAGAGGAACACTGATACCACAACATACGCAAGAGTCAGAGCATCCAGAAAGACGTCTGTGTGCAAAGTAAACATCATAGGCTTTAGGGCAGAGATGTCGTAAAGGGAAGATTCTAACGCACCGGACCCTGAGCCTCGAATTTGTCTGGCGTATTGGGTATGGCGATCTGGTGCGTGGTCATGATGCCTTACCTCCCTGGATGAGTGCGAATCCGCGCCAGCTGGGCCTGGTCTGCCTGACCACTGAAAGCTTACGGCGGCGCGTGCAACGCGTCGCCTTCTGCTCGACTACACCGTGAGCATCCAGGACATTCACCAGGGCGCGGCGGCGGGCTTCCAGCTGCCGCATCTGGTCATCGATGGTTTCGATCTCTTCGAGAATGCAACTGCGCATGACGGACGATACCGGCTTAGCTTTCACTTCAACCCTCTCCGTTTCTCACCCCACAATTTTGTGCTAAAACTGTGCTAGAAGTTCAACGTACCATCGTTTTCATCGTTTTTATGACTTTATAGTTTCAATAACTTACGTATTTTCAATCTGTGGGAGGAGTTCAAATCCACCCCCCGCAACCAAACCTTTTTCAACTGCTCGCCTACACCCCCGCTGGTGACTTGGCACTATTAGCACCAAAACTCAAGCATTTCCAGGCTGCATTTCCGCAGGCATCAGAATTCATTTTGATGCGAATGGCAGACGATCGGACTTAAAATGCGTGCGGCTCATTTTCTAGACCATTCGGATATCGCTAGACGCGTTTTTCTCGGATCTTTCTCCGACGAGCTCAATATCCTGGGATGAGATAGCGACCGCCAAAGATCTCCCCGAACCGCCGAAACTCGGGATCTGTATTCATCCATTCCTATGGCGTTTTGACCTCGCGACTACCGAGCAGGTCCCCTCAGCGGCCAATGTCACATCGTTAGTACCACCCGGAATTCTGCCTTTCCGCTCATCATGCGCGCGTAAGCTTCCTCCGCCTTCTCGAGTGGGTAGGTTTCGGTCATGGGACGCACGCCAGTCAGTACGCAGAAATTCAGAGTGTCTTCTGAAGCAGCAGGCGTTCCCGCCGCCCATCCTTGGATCGTCTTGCTCCCAAAAATAAGCTGCGCAGGCGTAACCTCGATCGGTTCAGGTGCTGCTCCCACCACGATCAGTTTGCCGTTCGGCCCCATGCCGTCGATCAACGCAGACATGGCCTTGGAGCTGGGCGCCGTGGCGAGGATGACTCGCGCTCCGCCGAGTTTTTGCAGCTCCTGGGCCGCATTTGTCGCCTGACTATCAAGGTAGACGTGCGCTCCCAATTTCTTAGCTAGCACACCGGTTTCGACGCCGCGTCCGACGGCCACAACGTGGTAACCAAACTTATTGGCGAACTGAATTCCCAAATGACCCAGGCCGCCTATGCCCAGGACGGCGACAAGATCGCCGGGCATCGCGCCGCTGTTGCGTAGAGCGTTGTAGGTGGTGATGCCAGCATCAAGCAGGGGCGCGGCGTCCACGTCACTCAGACCGTCGGGGATCGGCACCAGCGCTTCGACGGGTGCCACCATGTATTGCTGGTATCCGCCATCGTAACTGAAGCCCGAGACCTTTACGTTGCGACAATTGCGAAAATCTCCGCGGCGGCATTCGCGGCAGGTACCGTCATGCCCGCCATGCCAGCCGACCCCTACCCGTTGACCTTTGTTCCACGTAGTCACGCCCGCGCCGACTTCATCAACCACGCCTGCGACCTCATGCCCGGGAACGCGAGGATACTGAATTCCTGGCCACAAGCCTTCTTTGACGAGCACATCGCTATGGCAGATCCCGCAGGCGTTTACTTTAATGCGTATCTGTCCCGTCGCAGGCGCGGGTATTGGACGCTCCACGATTTCAAAGTCCCCTCCGCTCCTGGAAATCTGCGCGGACTTCATGATGGCTGGTTCTGGTTTCGGCGCGACTTTCAGCGTTGCCATGATTTCCTCCATAGGATTTGAGCGCGATATCAATGTTTACGTTCGGCATCGGCCACAGAAGCGGATATTCAGTTCCGGATGATAAAGGTGTCTCTCAAACCTTGACTGGGCTTTTGTAGTTGGACTCGATCTCACGCCACCATTCAGGGATTCCTTGGCGTGTTTCGATGTGAAAGTGAGCGCGGTGGGTTCACTGTTTCGCCAAAATATTCGGGGCGAGTAGCTAACACTCAATTTCCGTATCCAGGCTGAACAGTTGAAAGACTGAGAATGGAATCCGGCATGACGTAAATATGCTTAGGTTCGACAGCGCGCAAATTTCGGTGGATCGAGCCTCTCATTCACATGAGCAATGATTTTCCGTCCGCGACGGGTCGAATGCTCCTGCAGCATGCGAGCCTCCCGTCACCCGCTCTAAATCTTTGATTGCATCAGCCGCTGCGAGCGTTCCACCGGAAAGCCGCACCAGGTACTAGTCGCGCAGTAGATCAAAGAAGCCGCAACTTTTCCCAGGGTTGGGGCAAGCTGTCATATACATTGCGCAACATCACTTTTTGATGTACTCTGCCTGCCGCTGTGTGGGGCCCCCGACTACCACATCGTTGGAGGGAACATGAGGCAGCGTCGTCTGATTGCTCTCGCCGTGTCACTCTTCCTGTCGATTCTTTCATCGCAAGCGCAAACGGGAATTTCGACCACCCGCCTGGGCGATGGCACAGGTGAAGATTGGGAACCCGCCATTGTTGCCGATGGTAGCTATGTCTATGCCTTCTGGCCCCACTACGCCGCCACTAGCTATGTCGACTCCTCCGGCGCCACTTGCATGCGCTACTCTCCCAAGGGCGGAGGTAAGAACAATACCGCGGGTGCCTACATGTACTTCCAGTCTTCTTCCAATGGAGGCGCTAACTGGAGCACGGTTCTGATCCCGCGCTGTCCTGTCTTTGGAACAGATGTGGACGCTCAACTGGCTATTGGAGGCAATCATCGCCTGTACGCCAGCTACATGGATGGCAATTCTCAGTACACACCAATCATGGTTATTTACTCGGACGACCACGGCTCGAACTGGAGCAAGCCCATCGATGTCACCGCCGGCCGCAAGGGTGACAAAGATATTTTGCTAGTTGACCGGAATAATAACGTCAGCGTAGCTTACGAAAATGGAGGCAAGCAATACATTAGCGTGAGCACTAATGGTGGCGTTAGTTTCAGCGCAAAGCAGGTTAATATAGCTCCGTCCGGAGTCGCTCTGGCCACGGGTGGTGTTCTTGATAGCAAAGGCAATCGCTATATTGCTTGGTCGGGAACAAACAATACAGGGAATGGACCAACCACTTTTTACGTGCAACAGTCGTCGAACCTGTTTTCGACTTACTCGGTGACTACAGTAGACGAAGGTCAAGGCGAACCGCAGGTCAGCGGCGCGGGGTGGGATTACTGGGGTGGCTCGATCCAGATCGCCATTCAACCTAAAACTGCGCCAGCAAACGATCGCGTGATCGTGGTCTACAATGCCGGTGCAACGAGCGCGGGTCCAGAACGGATCTACACGAAGTATTCCGATACTCTCGCCGCTACCTGGAACATACCTTACAACTCATCGTCGTGGCCGAACGGCACTCAACTTTCTCTTGCTCCGGCGGGCGTGTGGCACGGCTTCCCCTCCATCGCAGGCAATGCAACCACCGTTAAGGCCATCTGGATGGATAATCGCGCCTCTGCCGGCGGCAACTACACCTGTACCAGCGATTCCATCATGGGTGACTGCGGCACTTGGAATGTATACATGCGTACAAGCGCAGATGGCGCGACGAACTGGAGCGCCGAATCGCTTATGACCCA
>Ga0070741_10005420_pt1 | contig 28401 bp, 33 predicted proteins | sample Coa_R1_4_FD_66440 | JGI IMG/M metagenome (GOLD analysis project Ga0070741, IMG submission 66440) | Surface soil microbial communities from Centralia Pennsylvania, which are recovering from an underground coalmine fire - Coalmine... | ecosystem: Environmental > Terrestrial > Soil > Unclassified ... | reverse complement strand
CGCAGAGATGATCGTCGCAATCGACGGCCCGGCAGGGGCCGGCAAGAGCACCGTCGCCCGGATGCTGGCCGAGCGGCTCGGCTTCCGCTACCTGGACACGGGCGCGATGTACCGCGCCCTGACCTGGCTGGCGATGAAGGAGGGCATGGATCTCGGCGACGGCGACAAGCTGGGCGTCCTCGCGCGCGAACATCCAGTGGAGCTCGATGCGTCGGGGCGCGTCTCGATCGCCGGCGCAGACGTGACGACGTCGATCCGCACTGCCCGGATCGACAAGATGGTTCCCGTCGTCGCGCGCCACCCGCGTGTGCGCGAGGTCATGCGCGAACGCCAGCGCCGGCTCGCCGAGCGGAGCGACTCCGTGATGGAGGGACGCGACATCGGCACTGTCGTCGTGCCGGACGCCGACGTGAAGGTCTACCTCGTTGCAGACGCGACTGTCCGCGCCGCGCGCCGCCGCGCCGAGCGCCCCGAGGTCGGCGACGCAGCGCTCGACACCGACCTGTTCAAGCGGGACAAGCAGGACGCGGAGCGGATGGTCGCCGCCGACGACTCGGTCGAGATCGACACGACGGACATGCAGGTCGAGGACGTCGTGAACCTGATCGAAGAGATGGTTCGCGCCCGCCAAGCGGCGTAGCCATGGCCGAACAGGACGGGCTTCTCGGCAAGGTCGCGATCGTCGGCTACCCGAACGTCGGCAAGTCGACGCTGATCAACCGGCTCACCGAGTCGCGCGCCGCCGTCGTCCACGCGACGCCCGGCGTGACCCGTGACCGCAAGGAGCTCGTCTGCGAGTGGAACGGCAAGCGCTTCGCGATCGTCGACACGGGCGGCGTCGACGTGACCGACCGCGATCCGATCGCGCGCGGGATCGTCGAGCAGGCAACGGCGGCGATCGAGGAGGCAGACCTCGTTCTCTTCGTGGTGGACGCCCGGGCGGGGATCACGCCCGGCGACGAGGAGCTGGCCGAGATCCTGCGCCGCTCGAAGCGCGACGTGATCGTCCTCGCGAACAAGATCGACGAGCCGGCCGCGGACGCGCTCGCGCACGAGTTCCACCGCCTGGGGCTGGGCGAGCCGGTGCCGCTCTCGGCGATGCACGGGCACGGCACGGGCGACCTGCTGGACGACATCGTCGGGAGGCTGCCGGGAACCGGCCGGGCCGAGGTGGGGGACGAGGCGATCCGCGTCGCGATCATGGGCCGGCCGAACGTCGGCAAGTCGAGCCTGCTCAACAAGCTGCTCGGCGAGGAGCGGACAATCGTCTCCGAGGTTCCGGGCACGACCCGGGATGCGATCGACACCGTCCTGCAGCGCGGAGAGCAGACATTCGTGCTCGTCGACACGGCGGGCCTTCGCCGCAAGCGCCACCAGCGGCAGGGGATCGAGTACTACTCCGAGCTTCGGGCGCTCGAGGCGGCGGAGCGGGCCGACGTCGCGCTCGTGCTCGTGGATGCGTCCGAGGGGCTGGTCGATCAGGACCTGACGATCGCGGACGTGGCCCGCAAGGCCGATTGCTCCACGCTCGTCGTCCTCTCGAAGTGGGACGAGTCGACCGTGGCCGTCGAGGACGTGAAGCCGCGGCTCGACGCGCGCCTGAGGCAGCGGCCGCCGGTCGTCGTCACCTCGGCGAAGAGCGGCCGCGGCATCGACCGGCTGCTCGACCGGGTCGAGGAGCTCTACGAGAAGCACGCGCGCAGGATCCCGACGCCGGAGCTGAACCGCTTCGTCGCCGAGCTCCGGAGCGCACGAGAGGCGCCGTCCCGCGCGGGCAAGCGGCTGAACGTGCTCTACGCGACGCAGACGGGCGTCCGGCCGCCGCGGTTCCGCTTCTTCGTCAACGACCCTGGGCTGATCACGCGCGACTACGGCTACTGGGTCGAGAACCGGCTGCGCGAGCGGTTCGAGATGCAGGGGGTCCCCGTCTCGATCGATTTCGTGAGACGCTCCTAGCTGTGAAGGCAATCGTGGTCGGTGCGGGCTCGTGGGGGAGCGCGTTCGCGTGCGTGCTGCGGGACCGCGGGCACGAGGTGACGCTTGCCTGCCGCGACCCCGAGCAGGCGCGCGCGATCGGGGAGACCGGCCGGAATCCCCGCTACCTCCAGGAGGCCGACCTGAGAGGGATCGGAGCCGCGCTCATCGCCGACGCGCCGGTCGCCGACGCGGACGTCGTCGCCGTCTCCGTTCCGAGCCGCGCGTTCGGCGACGTCGTCTCGCGGCTACCAGGCTCATCGCCGGTGCTGACGCTGACCAAAGGTCTCGACCCGGCGACCGGGAACCTCTTGCACACGCTGGTCGAAGGTCGGCCGGTCGCCGTGCTCTCGGGGCCGACCTTTGCCGAGGAGATTGCCGCCGGCCTGCCGTGTGCAACCGTGATCGCGAGCCGCGACGAGGAGCTTGCCGAGCGGCTCCAGCAGGAGATCAACTCGTCGCTCTTCCGCATCTACGTCAACACCGACCTGACCGGCGTCGAGTTCTGCGGCGCGGCGAAGAACGTGATCGCGCTCGCCGCGGGCGGCGTCGACGGGCTCAAGCTCGGCGACAACGCGAAGGCGGGCGTGATCACGCGCGGCGTCGCCGAGATGACGCGGCTCGGCTCGGCGTGCGGCGCACGTCCGGAGACGTTCGCCGGGCTCGCCGGCATGGGCGACCTCATGGTCACCTGCTGGAGCTCTCTGGGCCGGAACCGCCGGGCAGGCGAGCTGATCGCGCGCGGCGCATCGCCGGAAGACGCTGCGGCGGAGATCGGGCAGGTCGTCGAGGGTCTGACCACGGCGCCGGTGCTGCGCGACCTCTCGCGCCGCCTCGGCATCGAGCTGCCGATCACCGAGGCCGTCTGCGGGATCCTCGAGGGCCAGAGCCTGGGCGAGCTCGCGGCGAGCCTGATGGGCCGCCGCCCGAAAGGCGAGTAGGCAACTCGCCCGGAAGTTCGACTACCCTGAGACGGACATGGGGGCGCACAGCTTCTCGTTCACCTCGGAGTCGGTCACAGAAGGGCACCCCGACAAGGTCGCGGACCAGATCTCCGACTCCGTCCTCGACGCCGTCCTGAGCGGCGACACCGAGGGCCGCGTCGCCTGCGAGACGCTCGTCACGACGGGCCTCGTCGTCGTCGCCGGGGAGATCTCGACCGACATCTACGTCGACATCCCGAATCTCGTGCGCAACAAGGTGCGCGAGATCGGCTACGACCGCGCCAAGTACGGCTTCGACGCCGACACCTGCGGCGTCATCGTCGCGATCGACGAGCAGTCGACCGACATCGCGCAGGGCGTCGACACCGCCTACGAGGTGCAGCACGACCCGGGCGACGACGACCCGCTCGACCGGACCGGCGCCGGCGACCAGGGGATGATGTTCGGGTACGCGTGCCGCGAGACCGAGGAGCTGATGCCGCTCCCGATCACGCTCGCGCACCGCATCTGCAAGCGGCTCGCCGAGGTGCGCAAGGCCGACGTGCTCCCGTACCTGCGCCCGGACGGAAAGGCCCAGGTCACCGTCCGCTACGAGGTCGACGAGCACGGCCGCCAGCGCCCGGTCGAGGTCGAGCGCGTTCTCGTCTCCGCGCAGCACCGCGAGGGCCTCGACGTCGAATCGCTCCTGAAGCCCGACATCGTCGAGCACGTCCTGCGGCCGATCCTCCCGCACGAGCTCTGCGACGAGCGGCGCTTCAACGAGCGCGACTTCGTCCTCGTCAACCCGACCGGCCGCTTCGTGAAGGGCGGCCCGATGGGCGACACGGGCGTCACCGGCCGGAAGATCATCGTCGACACCTACGGCGGCGCGGCGCGGCACGGCGGCGGGGCGTTCTCCGGCAAGGATCCGACCAAGGTCGACCGCTCGGCCGCCTACGCGGCCCGTTACGTGGCGAAGAACGTCGTCGCCGCCGGGCTCGCCGAGCGCTGCGAGCTCCAGATCGCGTACGCGATCGGCGTCGCGCACCCGATGTCGATCCAGGTCGAGTGCTTCGGCACCGAGGCGGTCCCGACAGCCCGGATCGAGGAGCTCGTCCGCGAGCACTTCGACCTCCGCCCGGCCGGGATCATCCGCGACCTCGACCTGAAGCGCCCGATCTACGCGAAGACAGCGGCGTACGGCCACTTCGGCCGCGACGACCACGACTTCACGTGGGAGCGGATCGACAAGTCGGACGCGCTTCGAGCCGCCGCCGGTCTCGCAGTCGAGACGCCTGTCTAGGCCGCGCGCCGCACGAACAGCCCGGACGCCTGCTTCTCGTCCATGGCGTGCTCGCTCCCGCCGGCGAACACGGTGATCGTGCCGTCCTCCGCACGCGCGACTTCGACCGACGTGCCCGGCGCGAGACCCTCGTCGTAGAACCAGTGCAGGAGCTCGCCGTCGTGCTCGGCGAGCCGGACGACCTCGGCACGGTCCCCGGTCCTCAGGTCGGAGAGCGCGACCAGCTCGCGGTTCTCGGCCTGCTCGAAATCGGTGTCGACCGGCCAGCCGTGCGGGCAGCGGTCGGGATGGCCGAGCCGGTCGGCGATGCGCTCGATCATCTCCTCCGTGAACGTGTCGCCGAGCTCGTCCGCCTGGACGTGCGACTCCGCGGCCGTGTAGCCCATGAAGTCGGTGAGGAACCGCTCGATGATCCGGTGCTTGCGGACGACCTTCTGCGCTCGCTCGATGCCGAGCGGCGTCAGGAGCGCCTCCTTCTGCTCGCCGCGCTCCACGAGCCCCTCGCCCTCGAGCCGTTTCAGCATCTCTCCGGCGGACGCACGCGAGACGCCCAGCATCTCGGCCACACGAGACGCGATCGCGGCCGAGCCGGTGGCCGGCTGGTACTCGCCGATCGGGAAGGCGAGGAAGTAGATGGTCTCGAGATAGTCGTCGACGGAGTGGCCGGCCATCGCGCTTCGACTATAGACGACACCCAAAGCGTGTAAGGGTTGCCTTACACCGACGAGGCTCTGTAAGGTGCGCCTTACACGTGAGCACGTCACAGATCCTGCTGATGGGCCTTGTCGCGGGCTCGACGATCTTCGTCGGCCTGCCGGTCGGACGTCTCCAGGGGACGAGCACGGCGCTGAAGGCCGTGCTGAGCTCGGTCGCCACGGGCATCCTGCTCTTCCTGCTCTACGACGTGATCGACCACGGCGTGACGCCGGTCAACAACGCCCTGACGAGCGCCGTCAAGCACGGCGGGTCGTGGGGCGACTTCGCCGGCTACGCGGCACTCCTCGCCGGCGGGTTCGGCGCGGGCCTGCTCGGCCTCGTCCATTACGACCGGTGGATGTCGAAGCAGCGTGCGAAGAGCCTGCTCGGCCCGGGCGCGGCCTCTGCCGCCGAGTTCGAGCCGTCGTGGATCCACGGCATGTCGAGCGCGAGCTGGCTGTCGCTCCTGATCGCGACGGGGATCGGCCTGCACAACTTCTCAGAGGGCCTCGCCATCGGGCAGTCCGCTGCGCTCGGCCAGACGAGCCTCGCGCTCGTCCTGATCATCGGCTTCGCGCTCCACAACGGAACCGAGGGCTTCGGCATCGTCGCACCGCTCGCAGGCGACACGCAGCGGCCGAGCTGGCGCTTCCTCGGCGCGCTGGGGCTGATCGGTGGCGGCCCGACCTTCCTCGGCACGCTGGTCGGCCAGACCTGGACCAGCACCGCGGTCTCCGTGTGCTTCCTGGCGCTGGCGGCGGGATCGATCCTCTACGTGGTCATGCAGCTCGTGCAGGTGAACATGCGCCTCGGCCACAAGACGCTCGTCGCCTGGGGCATCTTCGGCGGCCTCGTCGTCGGCTTCGCCACCGATTTCGTCCTCAGCGCTGTCGGCGGCTGACGCCGCGCGGATCGAGACCGAGCGGCTGGTGCTTCGCCTGCCGCGGCTCGAGGATGCGCCGGGGGCGGCCGAGTACCTCTGCGATCCCGAGGTGATGCGGTTTCTCGGCGGAGAGACGGTTCCGCGAGAGGACGCGCCCGCCGTCGTCGCGAAGTGGATGCACCGCTGGCAGGCGGACGGCGTCGGGCCCTTCGTGCTCGAGCGGCGCGAGGACGGTTGCTTCGTCGGCCGCTGCGGAATCCTCGTGTGGGACCGACGGGAGTGGTCGCAGTCGACGCTCGCCGACGCAGGAGAGCACGCGGAGCCGGAGCTCGGGTGGACGCTCCTCCGCAGGTTTCTGGGGGAAGGGCTACGCGACGGAGGCTGCGCGCGCGGCGCGAGACTGGGCACGTGACGAGGCCGGCCTCTCACGGCTCATCTCGCTGGTCAACCCGGAGAATGTCGCGTCGCAGCGGGTCGCCGAGCGACTCGGGGCCCGGCCGGTGAGCAGGGTGCACCTCTTCGACTCCGGCCCGGCGGACGTCTGGTTGCATCCGGAATCGTGAGGAAGCTCTTGCTCGTCTCGATGGAGCACGGGGGCCCGTGGGACTGGTCGAAGGGCATGCGCGAGCAGGAGCTCTGGGACGAGCACGCCGCGCTCATGGACGCGTTCGTGGAGGACGGTTTCATCGTGCTCGGCGGGCCGCTCGACGAGAAGGACGTGCTTCTGGTCGTCGACTGCGAGAACGAGCAGGCGCTGCGGGAGCAGTTCGCAGCCGACCCGTGGATTCGGAACGGCATGCTGACGGTCACTTCCGTTCGGCCGTGGACCGTCCTGCTCCACGCAGCGCCTTGAAGGGCGATGCTCGAGAGGCTTACTCCTCGATCACCGTGCGGCGCCGGCGCGGCCCGCTGTCCATGAAGTAGCCGGGGCCGGCCCAGCTCGACCAGAAGATCAGCGACAGCAGGGCGCCGATGATCCCGACGACGAGCAGGATGTAGCCGACGGTGTGAACGTTGAAGCCGCTGGAGCTGACGTGGATCGCCCACGCCATGACGGCGCCGACGGCGATCAGTATCAGGCTGACACCGAGACCCATCGTTACCTCCTCTAGACGGTTCGCCTGGTGAAGAACCCGATCAGCGCGAGCAGTGCCGCGACGATCAGGACGAAGAACAGGAACTTGGTGAGCACGACGCCGCCGACGATGGCGACTGCGAGCAGCAAGAGCACGAGCAGGGCAAGCAGCATTTGCTCCTCCTGGGGTCCTGGGAGACACGAGGCTGCGGCGAAACGGAGAGCCGGCTCGTCCGCGCTGGGTCGTGTATTCCCGCACGAGCAGGCGGTTTAAACGCCCTTCGCCTTTGAGCGCCGACCACCGGGCTAGGCTCGACCGATGCCGTACGCGTCTGTTTACCCGCTCGTCTCGGCCCGCTCGGTCGCGCGGCCGTTCACCTACGAGGTCGGCGACGAGATCGGCAAGGGCGCAGTCCTGTCGGTGCAATTCGGGGCTGCGAAGCGTCGCGGAGTTGTGGTCGGGCTGGAGGACGAGCCGCCGCCAGGCGTCGAGGCGATCGCGGCCGGGAAGCTGCTGGACGAGCTGCCTCCGGCGCTCGTCGACCTGGCGCTCTGGACGGCCGACTACTACGGCTCGACGCCGGCGCGCGCACTCGCGCTTGTCGCACCCCCGAAGCCGGCGCGGCGCGGTGAGCTGCGTAGCCCGAGCGCCGACTACGCCCTCGGCGGCGAGGCCGCGCCGCGGGAGCTGAGCGGCCCGCAGCAGGGGGCGCTGGCGCGGATCGCCGAGGCGGCCGGGTCTGGCGGCGGCCACTTCCTGCTCTACGGCGCCACCGGAAGCGGCAAGACCGAGGTCTACCTGCAGGCGTGCGCCGTGGCGGTCGAGCAGGGGCTGGGGGCAATCGTCCTCGTTCCCGAAATCGCGCTGACCCCGCAGACGCTCGGCCGCTTCCGCGCCCGCTTCGGCGACCGCGTGGCCGTCCTTCACTCGGGCCTCTCCGACGCGGAACGGCGGGACGAGCGCGAGCGGATCGCGAGCGGCGACGCTCCGGTGGTCGTCGGTGCGCGATCGGCCGTGTTCGCGCCGCTGCCGCGCCTCGGGCTGATCTGCGTCGACGAGGAGCACGACCCCTCCTACAAGCAGGAGTCCGACCCGAGGTACGACGCGCGCACCGTGGCGGCAAAGCGCGTGGCGCTGGAAGGCGCGGTCGCGGTCTACGGCTCGGCGACGCCGCGGCCGGAGAGCTGGGCGCGGCTCGAGCGGCTCGAGCTCGGCGCCCGGCTCGGCGCCTCGCTTCCCCCCGTGACCGTCGTCGACATGCGCCGCGAGGCCGGCTATCCGCTCTCGGCGCCCCTGCTCGCGGAGTTGGCGAGGATCGAGCACAGAGGCGGCAAGGCGATCCTCCTGCTCAACCGACGCGGCCTCGTTCCCGCGCTCCACTGCCGGACGTGCGGGGAGACGTCGCGCTGCCCGAACTGCGACGTTGCGCTCGTCCTCCATTCGGACGAGAGCCTCCGCTGCCACCACTGCGGGCATGCCGAGCCTGCCGGCGAGCTCTGCCCGGCCTGCGGCTCGCCCGAGCTCGTCCGGGTCGGCGCGGGGACACAGCGGCTGGAGCGGGAGCTCGAGAAGCACGTGCCGGGCCTCGAACGGATCCGGCTCGACGCCGACACCGCCGCTCGGCCGGCAGCGCTGCAGGAGGCGCTCGTACGGTTCGGCCGGTCGGATCGGGCCGTCCTGCTCGGGACGCAGATGGTCGCGAAAGGGCACCACTTCGGGGACGTCTCGCTTGCGGCTGTCGTCGATGCCGATACGGGGCTCTCGATGCCCGACTTCCGCGCCGAGGAGCGGACGTTCCAGCTGATCACGCAGCTCGCCGGCCGCAGTGGCCGCACCGCGCCGGGCCGCGTGATCGTCCAGACGTTCCAGCCCGACTCGCGCGCCGTCGTGCTCGCGGCCCGTCACGACGTCGCGGGTTTCATGGCCGAGGAGCTGCGGCGGCGCGAGGAGCTGGGCTACCCGCCGTACCGGCACGTCGTCCGGGTGCTCGTTTCCGGCCGCGACGCCGACGACCCGCGGCGGCTGCTCGAGGAGATCCGCGACGGCCTCGGCCACGACGCGATCGGCCCGGCGCCGCTGCTTCGCCTCCGCGGCCGCCACCGGGCGCAGCTGATCGCCAAGACCGCGGAGCCGAGACGCGTCGCCTCAGCCGCCGCGCGCCTCCTCGCGGCCGCCACGCCGGCGATGCGCCGCGCCGGCCTCCAGGCCGTCGTCGACGTCGACCCGCAAGCTCTCTAGTTCGGCTAGCCGCACCGACGGACGCTGGCTGGCTCCCTTCCTGAGCGGCAGTACCGCGGGCGAAAGTCCATGGGATGACACCGACCGAGGAGCACGCCATGACCTTCAAGTTCAGCCAAAAGGGCACGCTCGCCGTCGTCTGTCTCGCGACGGCGATGCTGATGCTGGACATCGCGGTGGTCAACACCGCGCTCTCGCACATCGCCGCCGACCTCAACTCGAGCGTGGCCGGCCTGCAGTGGATCGTCGACGCCTACACGCTCGCGCTCGCGACCGTCGTGTTGACCGCCGGCTCGGTGGCCGACAGGCTGGGCCGACGGCGCATCTTCGCGTGGGGGATGGCGGTCTTCACGGCTACCTCGCTCGTCTGCGCGCTCGCAGGGAGCATCGAGGTGCTGGACGCAGCCCGCGCGATCCAGGGACTCGGCGCCGCGATGATGTTCGCGAGCTCGCTGGCCGTGCTCGCGGACGCGTTTCCGGGCGCCGCGGAGCGGACGAAGGCGTTCGCGGTCTACGGCGCGACGATCGGCGCCGCGTTTGCGATCGGCCCGCTGGCCGGCGGCGCGCTCACGAGCGGCGTCTCCTGGCGCGCGGTGTTCTACGTCAACATCCCGCTCGGGATCGCCGCGCTCGTCGCCACATACGCCTGGGTGCGCGAGTCGCGCGACCCGGCGCCGCGAAAGGTCGACTGGACGGGGCAGCTGACGCTGATGGGCTCGCTGTTCCTGCTCGTCCTCGCCCTCCTGAGGGCGAACGAGGACGGCTGGGGAAGCACCGCCATCGTCGCGGAGCTGACCGGCGCCGCCGTGCTCTACGCGGCGTTCCTGGCGGCCGAGTGGCGCTCGAAGGCGCCGATGCTGCCCCTGCAGCTCTTCCGCCGGCCGTCCTTCGCGGGCGCTCAGGTGGCGGCGTTCGCGATCTCTGCGTCGTTTTTCGCGCTCTTCCTGTACACGACGCTGTACCTGCAGGAGATCCTGCACCTGTCGCCGATCGAGACGGGGCTCGTCTACCTGCCCGGGACGATCGTGATCTTCCTCGTTTCCGGGGCCAGCGCGGCGCTGACCAACAGGGTTGGCCCGGCGGTGCTCGTCGTCAGCGGGCTGCTCCTGGTGGCGGTCGGCCTCGCCCTGATGCTGCTGATCGGCACGGACTCCGACTGGACCGCGTTCATGCCGGGCCTGCTGGTCGGGTGTCTCGGCACCGGTTTGCTCAATCCTGCGCTGGTCGCGATCGCGCTCGGCGCACTGCCGGAGAACGCCAGCGGGCTGGCGGCCGGCACGAACGACGCGTTCCGCCAGGGCGGGATCGCGGTCGGCGTCGCGGTCTTCGGCGCGATCGTGCCTGCAGGCGCGGCGCTGGGCCACGGCTCGGCAGCCTCGTACGTCAACGGCATGCACTACGCGGCGATCGCCGGCGCGGCACTCGCCGTCGTCGGCGCCGTCGCGTGTTCCCGGCTCTTCCGTGTCGGCATCGCGGAATCGGGCAGGCAGCTCGCCGCCGCCGCGGTCGGGGCGCGAGCGCGCTAGCCGTCGTCCCCGGCGCTCTACACTGGCGCCGTGGCCGAGGAGCACGGGCAGGTCGTCGAGGATCAGGGCGAGAAGCGAGATCCCGAGCGCGAGGCGCGAAAGCGCCTCGCGCTCGCACAGATCCGCCAGTATCCCGACCCGGCGCTGCGCATGACCGCGGCCCCGGTCGAGGCCTTCGACGACGACCTGCGCCGGCTGGCAGAGCGGATGCTCCATCTCATGGCCGACGCCAACGGCATCGGTCTCGCCGCGACCCAGGTGGGGGTCGTCCGCCGGATGTTCGTCTGCCGGTTCGGCGAGGAGGACGAGGAAGAGCTGCGCGCCTTCGCGAACCCGACCGTCGTCGCCACCGGCGAGGAGCGCGAGAGCGCCGACGAAGGCTGCCTCTCGCTTCAGCGCGTGCTCGTGCCGGTCGAGCGCGCCACGAAGCTGACGCTCGAGGCGCAGGATCTGGACGGGAAGCCGGTGCGCGTGGACCTCGAAGGGCTCGACGCGCGGGTCGTCCAGCACGAGCTCGACCACCTCGACGGCGTCCTGATCCTCGACCGGACGACGGACGAAGCGCGCCGCGAGGCCCTGGCGAAGCTGCGGCCGCGGCCGGTGCTCGTCGTCCGCTCCTAGTGGCGAGGATCGGCGTCGCGGCGACGGCGCCGTTCGGCGCCGACGTCCTCGAACGGCTCGCGGTCTCGCACGACGTCGCGTTTCTGCTCACGCGGCCGGACGCGCAGCAGGGCCGGGGCCGCAAGGTCGCTCCGCCCGCGTCGAAAGTCGTCGCCGAGCGGCTCGGGATTCCGGTTCGCCAGCCCGAGCGGCTCGACGCGACCGTCGATCTTCCCGTGGACACGATCGTCGCCGTCGCGTACGGCCTGCTCGTCCCGGCCGAGCTGCTCGAGCGGCATCTGTGGCTGAACGTCCATCCGTCGCTGCTTCCGCGTTGGCGCGGAGCCGCGCCGGTCGAGCGCGCGATCATGGCCGGAGACGGCCGGACCGGCGTCTCGATCATCAGGCTCGTCGAGGCCCTCGACGCAGGCCCGATCGGCGCCCAGGCCGGGTTCCCGATCAGTCCGGAAGAGGACGCCGGCGCCGTCTACGAGAGTGCCGCGGTGACGGCCGGGCGGCTCCTCGATCCGTTGCCCGAGCGGTTCACGCCGCAGGCCGAGGAAGGCGTCACGTACGCGGACAAGATCACGGCCGCCGACCGCCGGCTCGACCTCGGCCGTCCCCCCGAGGAGCTCCTCCGCGTCGTTCGCGCCCTCTCGCCTCACATCGGCGCGCGGGCGGAGCTCGAGGGCCGCCCGGTCACCGTCTGGCGTGCCCGGGTGGCCGAGGACGGCTCGTTCGAGCCGCTCGAGATTCAGCCTGACGGAGGCCGGCGCATGGAGTACGCCGCCTGGCTCCGCGGCCTGCGCTGATGGCGATCTCACCCGCCCGGCGGGCTGCCTACGAGGTGGTTCTCCGCGTCTTCGAGCAGGGCGCCTACGCGGACCGGGTCCTCGAGACGGCAGCCGCGGGGCTCGACTCGCGCGACCGCGCGCTGGCGCAGCAGATCGCCTACGGGACGGTGCAGCGGGTCCGCGCGCTCGACCACGGCATCGAGGCGCTCGCGCGGCGTCCGGTCGCGAAGCTCGACCCGCCCGTCCGCGCCGCGCTGCGCATCGGCGCGTACCAGCTCGCATTTCTGAGCGGCGTCGCGCGGCACGCGGCGGTGAACGAGTCTGTGGAGCTCGTGCGCCGTGCGCGGCTCGAGCGGGCGGTGCCGTTCACGAACGCGGTCATGCGTCGCCTCACCGTCGGCGTGCGCGACCTGCTCGACGCGCTCCCCGACGGGCCGCTGAAGCTCTCCTACCCGGACTGGGTCGGCGAGGCCTGGGAGCGGGATTTCGGCCATGACACGGCAATTGCCCTGATGCGTGCGCAGAACGAGCCGCCCGAGACGGTCGTGCGGCTCGTTCGCGGCGAGATCGACGGCGAGCCGACGGACATCCCCGGCGCTTATCGCGTCGCGCGGGTCGACGAGCAGGCGCTGGCCGAGGGCAGGATCTGGCCGCAGAGCAGGGGGTCCCAGCTGGCGGGCCTCGTCGTCGGCTCGCAGCCGGGCGAACGCACTCTCGACGTCTGCGCCGCGCCGGGCGGCAAGGCGACCCAGCTGGCGGGCGAGGTCGTCGCCGTCGAGAAACACGAGGGCCGGGCGCGGGAGCTCGAGGAGAACATCCGGCGGCTGGGAGCGACGAACGTCCGCGTCGTCCACGCCGATGCGCTGGAGCTGCCCGAGCTGGGCGTCTTCGACCGCGCGCTCGTCGACGCCCCCTGCTCCGGGCTCGGCGTGCTCAACGGCCGACCGGATCTCCGCTGGCGTGGCGAGCCGCTTCCCGATCTCCAGCTCGCGCTGCTGCGCGCGGCGGCAGAGCGCGTGCGGCCCGGCGGCACGATCGTCTACTCGGTCTGCACCCCGAACGCCGACGAGAACGAGGCCGTGGTCGACGCGTCCGGGCTCGCGGTCGACGACCTCGGCGCCGAGTGGCCGGCGTTCCGGCACCCGAAGCGCCCCGAGTTCCTGCTCACGCTTCCGCACGTGCACGGCACGTCGGGCTTCTTCATCGCCCGGCTTAGAGTGGCTTCGTGACGGACTTTCTCGCTCGGGCCATCGAGCTCGCCGCCGCAACGCAGGGCCGGGCGTATCCGAAGCCGGACGTCGGCGCCGTCCTCGTCCGGGACGGTCAGGTCGTCGGCGAGGGGTCGACCGAGGCCGGCGGGCGTCACGGCGAGGCCGTCGCGCTCGAGACGGCAGGCTCGTCGGCGCGCGGCGCGACCCTGTTCGTGACGATGGAGCCCTGCGCGCACCACGGGTCGACGCCGCCGTGCGCAGACGCGATCGTCGCCGCGGGTGTCACAAAGGTCGTCGTCGGCTCGCGGGACCCGAATCCGGTCGCGGCGGGAGGAGTCGAGCGCCTGCGCGAGGCCGGCGTCGAGGTCGAGCTCGTCGACTCGCTCGCGGCGAGGGCACAGACTGAGGCGTGGCGCACCTGGGTCACGCAGGGCAGGCCGTTCGTGACGCTCAAGCTCGCGGTGACGTTGGACGGGCGGGTGACCGTGCCGGGCGCGCGCTGGGTGACCGGCGAGGCGAGTCGGCGGCGTGTCCACGAGCTTCGGGCTCGCTCGGACGCCGTCGCCGTGGGAATGGGGACCGTGCGCGCGGACGACCCGAAGCTCGACGCCCGCCATATCGCCGCGCCTCGGCAGCCGCGGCGGCTGGCGTTCGGGCGCGGCCCACTCCCTGACGGCTCCGAGCTCGAGCTCCGCTCCGGGCAGGTGGGCGACGAGCTGCGAGCGCTCGCTGCGGAAGGGGTCCAGTCACTGCTGTTGGAGGGTGGCCCGACGCTCGCGACGGCATTCCTGCTGGAGAACCTCGTCGACAAGCTCCTTCTCTTCGTGGCACCGACCGTGGCCGGGGAAGGGCCTCGGCTGCTCGGCGAGCTTTCTGCGCCGGTCCCGTTGACGCGTTTGACAGCCGAACCGATCGGCGAAGATGTCCTTCTCACCGCCTATGTCCACGAGCCCTGAGCCTGCCCGCGCGCTGCGCCCCGACGACGAGATCGTCAGCGCGCTCTCCCGCTGGCTCGCGTTCCACCTCGGGAACGCGGAGCTGCGCGCGCGGCTCGAGGCGATCGGCACCGACGGGCTCTCGACGGAGCAGGCAGAGGCGGTCGAGGAGCTCCTGACCGAGCTTGCGAACGCGCCGGAAGGCACCCGCGGCGGCCTGGAGATGCTCGTCCGCGAGACGCTCGAAGCCGTCGCGCTGGGTTGACGCAGCTGGGTTAGCCTGACCCCGTGTTCACGGGCATCGTTCGCGAGCGGGGAACCGTTCGCTCGATCGACGGCGACGAACAGGGCGCGCGCCTGCGCGTTGCAGCTCCCGAGGCCGCCGGGCAAGCCGGCATCGGCGATTCGATCGCGATCTCCGGCGTGTGCCTGACCGTCGTGGCAGTGCGAGACGGCGAGGTCGAGTTCGACGCGGTCGCCGAGACGCTGCGCCGGAGCTCGCTCGGGCGATTGCAGGCCGGAGACGGCGTGAACGTGGAGCCCGCCCTCCGTGCGGGCGAGCCGCTCGGCGGCCACTACGTCCAGGGTCACGTCGACGGCGTGGGCCGCGTTCGTTCGATCGAGCCAGAGGGCGACGGGGTCCTCATGGGCTTCGAGGCGCCTACGGACGTGCTTCGTTATTGCGTCGAGAAGGGCTCGATCGCGGTCGAAGGCGTCTCCCTGACGATCACGCACGTGGACGAGACCGGTTTCGGCGTCGCGCTGGTACCGCACACGCTGACGGAGACGACGCTCGGCTCGCGTCAGCCGGGCGACGAAGTGAATCTCGAGGCGGACGTGCTCGCCAAGTACGTGGAGCGACTGCTAAACCGACCCTGAGCCGCGACGGGGCTACGATGGATCGATGGCAACGGTCGTAGAGCCGGAAACGTCGCCCTTCTCACCGGTCGAGGAGGCGCTCGACGACGTCCGCCAGGGCAAGTTCGTGGTCGTCGTCGACGACCCCGACCGCGAGAACGAGGGGGATCTCGTCATAGCCGCACAGTTTGCGACCCCCGAGGCGATCAACTTCATGGCGACGCACGCGCGCGGCCTGATCTGCCTGCCGCTCACCGAGCAGCGCTGCGACGAGCTCGGGCTCTTCCCGATGACCCAGCACAACGAGGCGCCGCTCGGCACCGCCTTCACGGTCTCGATCGAGGCGCGCGAGGGCGTGACGACCGGTATCTCGGCCGCCGACCGCTCGCACACGATCCAGGTCGCGATCAACGCGCAGTCCAGGCCGGGCGACCTCGTCCAGCCGGGGCACGTCTTCCCGCTTCGCGCCAAGCCGGGCGGGGTGCTCGAGCGGATCGGCCAGACCGAAGCCGCGGTCGACCTCGCGCGCCTCGCAGGCCTCACCCCTGCTGGAGTCGTCTGCGAGATCATGAACGACGACGGGACGATGGCCCGTGTCCCCGACCTGGCCCGCTTCTGCGAGCACCACGGCCTGCGGATGATCACCGTCGCGCAGCTCGTCGAGTACCGGCGCCGCCACGAGCTGCTCGTCGAGCGGACGGCCTCGGTGCGGCTGCCGACCGACTACGGCGAGTTCGCGGCGGTCGCCTTCCGCGAGAAGCTGACCGGCAAGAGCCATGTCGCTCTCGTGCGCGGCCACGTCGAGGGCAAGGAGAACGTCCTCGTCCGCGTCCACTCCGAGTGCCTGACCGGCGACGTCTTCCATTCCCAGCGCTGCGACTGCGGCGAGCAGCTCGAGCTGGCGCTGCGGCAGATCGGCGCGGAGAACGAAGGCGTGCTGCTCTATATGGCCCAGGAGGGGCGCGGCATCGGACTCCTCAACAAGCTCCGGGCGTACGAGTTGCAGGAGCAGGGCCTCGACACGGTCGAGGCGAACCTCGAGCTCGGCTTTCCCGCCGACGCACGCGACTACGCGATCGGCAACCAGATCCTGTCCGAGCTCGGGCTGACGACGATCCGGATTCTCACGAACAACCCGCGCAAGCTGACCGGTATCGAGGGCTTCGGGTTGACCGTGGTCGAGCAGGTCGCGATCGAAGTGTCGCCCAACGAGGAAAACCGGGGCTATCTGGCCGCCAAGCGTGACAAGCTTGGGCATAGGCTTCACCATCAGGACCTGAAGTTCGAGAAAACGGATGACTGACGGCGGTACCTACAACCCCTTCGAGGACACGGGCGACTGGCCCTATCGCGAGTCGACGGTGCCCCCGCCCGAGCGGGAGCGCGACGAGCCGGCCCTCTTCGACCGCGAGGCGCACGAGCACGAGCCTGAGCCGGATCCGGATCCGCCGTTCCAGCTCGACGAGCGGCGGCCGGAGGCGGTCGCAGAGCTCGAGCCAGAGCCGGAACCGGAGCCTGAGGTCGAGCCTGAACCGGAGCCGGAACCCGAACCGGAACCGGAACTGTCGGCACCGGAGGTCGAGATCGAGGACGACCTGCCCGCGCCCGAGGCGTTCCCGGAGGAGGAGCCCGAGCCGCACGAGCCCTTCGCCGAAGCGGCCGTGGAGCCCGAGCCCGCTCCCGGGCCGGCGGTCGCCGACCAGCATGCGCCCGGCGAGCTACAGATTCCTCAAGGGCCCGAGGTCATCGAGGGCGGCCCGTCCGGCTTCCGGCGCACGGTCGCGATCGTCGTCAGCCGCTTCAACGCCGACATCACGAACCGGCTGCTGGAGAACACCATCGACGCGCTCGTGGAGGCTCACGTGAGCCGGGACACGATCACGGTCGTCCCGGTGCCGGGCGCGTTCGAGCTCCCGCTGGCCGCGATGGCGCTGGCGAAGACGCGCCGCTTCTCGTGCATCATCGCCCTCGGCTGCGTGATCCGCGGCGAGACGCCGCATTTCGACTTCGTCGCCGGCGAGGCCGCGAGCGGTTTGCAGCTCGCCGCGATCGAGACGGGCGTCCCGGTCTCCTTCGGCCTGCTGACGGTCGAGAACAAGGACCAGGCGGAGGCCCGGATCGAAAAGGGCGCCGAGGCCGCACGCGCCGCGCTCGAGATGGCGGACCTGTTCACCCAGGTCCGCACTCGTGCCGTACGGTCGGGCTAGCTCTGCGGGCTACACTGGGTTCGCGATGTCGAAAGTCTGTGCAATCTGCGGCAAGAAGCCGTCTTTCGGGCACAACCGGAGCCATTCGATGGTCGCCACCAAGCGCCGGTTCGACCCGAACCTCCAGCGGGTGCGCATCAAGCTGAACGGCGTCGCAACGCGCGCCTACGTCTGCACGCGCTGCCTCAAGGCCGGCAAGGTCGAGAAGGCCGTCTAACCGACGCTCCGGCTAGCGTCGGAGCCGTGAGAGCGTTCTCGTCGCTCGACGTCCCGGACGCCCTTGAGCGTCCGAGGCTGGTGCCCCGTCCGGAGCGGCTCGATCGTCCTGTCGACGTCCTTCCAGGTGTCGGGCAGACGATTCGGCGCAAGCTCGCGAAGCTCGGCCTGAGGACGATCGGGGACTTGCTGTTCACGGCGCCGTTTCGGCACGTGGGTGCGCGGACGGTTTCGAGCCTGTTCGGAGACGAGGAGGAGGTTGCGATCGAGGTGGAGGTGCTGCGGATCGGGAAGCGGCCGGTGCGTGGTCGCCGGACGCTCGTCGAGGCGACCGTCGCCGACGAGGGCGGCTCGATCCGCGCGGTGTGGTTCAACCAGCCGTGGGTTGCGGACCAGCTGCGGCCGGGAGAGCGCGTCCGGCTGATCGGCACCGTCCGCCGCGGCTCCTTCAGCGTGCGCTCCCACGAGCGGGAGGGCGCCGAGCGGCAGGAGCCGCTCGTGCCCGTCTACCACGCGAGCGAGGAGATCACCCCGAAGAAGCTGCGCGAGCTCGTCGGCGCGGCGCTCGAAGCGGTCGGAGACGTCGTGGATCCGCTCCCGGCCGAGCTCAAGACGCGTCGTGCGCTTCCGCTCAAGTCCGACGCGCTCGTCGCGTTGCACCTCCCTCGGTCGCTCGAAGAGGCCGAGCGGGCACGCGCGCGATTGGCCTTCGACGAGCTGCTGGTGCTGCAAGTCGGGCTGGCGCGGCGCCGCGCGGAACGCGAGGAAGACGTGGCGCCCGCCCTCGGTTCGCCGGGCGAGCTCGTGGCGCGGTACAGGGAGCTGTTGCCGTTCCGGTTGACGCAAGACCAGGAGCGAGCCGTCGCCGAGATCGACGCCGACCTCGCGCGGCCCGCGCCGATGGAGCGGCTGTTGCAGGGCGACGTGGGCTCGGGGAAGACCGTCGTCGCGCTCTACGCGTTGCTGCGCGCGGTCGAGTCGGGGCGGCTCGGCGCGCTGATGGCGCCGACCGAGACGCTCGCCGAGCAGCACTTCCTGACGGTCGAGAGCTACTGCTCGGCGCTCGGCGTCAGCGTCGGGCTGCTGACGAGCTCGGTCGGCAAGCGCGACCGGGAGCGGGCTGCAGGCGCGGCCGTCCTCGTCGGGACGCACGCGCTGATCCAGGAGGGCGTCGATTTGCAGGATCTCGCCGTCGCGGTCGTGGACGAGCAGCACCGGTTCGGAGTCGAGCAGCGCCGGGCTCTCGTCGCCGGCCGGGCGCCGCATGTCCTGCACATGACGGCGACGCCGATCCCGCGGACGCTCGCCCTGACGGTCTACGGCGACCTGAACGTGACCGAGATCTCGCATCCGCCCGCGGATCGCAAGCCGATCGTGACCGCCTGGGTCGGCGCGGAGCGTTCGTCCGCCGCTTACCAGCGGCTGCGCAAGCACCTCGACGAGGGCCGGCAGGCGTACGTCGTCTGTCCGCTGATCGAGGAGTCGGAGACGTCCGTTGCCCGCGCGGCCGAGGTCGAGGCAGACCGGCTGCGGCGCGGCGAGCTGCGGGGCTATCGCGTCGGCCTTCTGCACGGCCGCCTCCCACCGGCGGAGCGGCGGGAGCTGATGGCGAAGTTCAAGGCGCGCGAGCTGGACGTCCTTGTTGCCACGACGGTGATCGAAGTCGGCGTCGACGTCCCGAACGCGACGATCATGATCGTCCAGGAGGCCGACCGCTTCGGCCTGGCGCAGCTCCATCAGCTCCGTGGCCGGGTCGGGCGCGGGGCGGAGCAGTCGTACTGCCTGCTCGTGTCACGGCCCAAGGAGGAGCTGACGGAGATCGCGCAGCAGCGGCTCCAGGCACTGGTTGACTCGACGGACGGCTTCGAGCTCGCGGAGAAGGACCTCGAGCTTCGCGGCGCCGGCGAGCTGCTCGGCACGCGCCAGTCCGGCCTCACGGACTTTCGCTTCGCGCGCCTCGTCGCCGACCGCGCGCTGCTCGCCCAGGCGCGCGAGGACGCAGCTGCGCTGGCCGACTACGAAGGCCCGTTGACGGACGAGGCCGAAGCGGTGTTCGCAGATGCGGCCGCGATCGGCTGACCGGATCGGCGCCGGGATCCGCACGGCCGTCGTGCTCGCCGAGGAGCACGGCCTGCATGTGGACGAGGCTCAGGTTCTGTCCCGCGGGCAGGCTGTCGTCGTCCGACTCTCTCCCGCTCCTGTCGTCGCGCGGATCGGCGTCGAGGACGTCTTCGGCCCGCGCCTGGAATGGCAGTACGGGGCCGTAGGTCTCTGCCGTCATCTGGCGGCTGCAGGTGCAGCCGTGATCCCGCCCAGCGACCTGGTTCCGGCAGGTCCTCACGAACGCGACGACGTCGTCGTCAGCTTCTGGCGCCACGTGGACGTGGACCAGTCGCGGTCCGTGGATCCGGAGGACGCGGGGGAGAAGCTCCGGGAGATCCACGAGCTGTCCGCGTCCTACGAGGGCGACCTCTCGACGTTCTGGCCGTTCCGTGAGGCCCGAAGGCTCCTGGCCCATCCCGAGGTCGTTGCCGAGCTGACCGAGGAGTCTCTCGCCCTCCTGGCGACCGTGCTCGATGCGCTGGAGCCCGGTCTCCTTCCCGGGCCGGAGCGGCCGCTCCACGGCGATGCGCACATCTGGAACACGCTGCAGACTCCGGCCGGGACGGTCTGGTTCGACTTCGACGAGGCCTGCCGCGGCCCACTGGAGTGGGATGCGGCGACGATGATCCAGTCGGACCGCGTCCTCGGGCCCAAGGAGGATGTCCGGCGGGCCTATCGAGCCGCGTTCGGCGACCGCTTCGGGGACGATGAGCTACTCCCGTGGATCGATCTCCGCGTCGTCTTGATCGTCGAGTGGCTCGCGGTCGCCAGGCACCGCCGCGAGGGCGTGCCCGATCCGGCCTCCGGCCGTGGGGTGGCGTGGCTTCGGCAGCGGTACGTAGGCTGAGCGCGTGAAGACGCCGCTGTGCGATCTGTTCGGAATCGACATCCCGATCGTCCAGGCGCCGATCGGCGGCGCATCCGTCCCCGCGCTCGCGGCCGCGGTCTCCGAGGCCGGCGCGCTCGGCACGATCGCGCTGAGCTGGACGAAGCCGGAGAACATCGGCGCGATCGTCGAGGACGTCCGCTCGCGCACGGCCAAGCCGCTCCACGCGAACATCCTCCAGGAGTGGCCGCCCGAAGCCCGGCTCGAGGCCGTCCTCGAGGCGGGCGTGAAGATCGTCTCGCTCGCCTGGGGCGACCCCGGGCCCTACGTCGAACGCGTGCATGCGGCGGATGCGCTCCTCATCGGGACAGCCGGCACGGCCGACGAGGCGAAGCGCTTCGCGGACGCAGGCGTCGACGTCGTCTGCGCACAGGGCTGGGAGGCCGGCGGGCATGTCTGGGGCCAGATGGCGACGATGGCGCTCGTCCCGGCCGTGGTGGACGCCGTCGACCCGGTGCCGGTGATCGCGGCGGGCGGGATCGTCGACGGCCGCGGAATCGTCGCCGCGCTCGCGCTCGGCGCGCAGGGCGTCTGGCTCGGCACGCGCTTCCTGCTCGCCGAGGAGGCGCCGCTTCACGAGGACTACCGCAGCCACCTGCTCCGGGCCCGCGGCGAGGACGCCCTGTACGCGGCCGATCTGTTCGACGTCGGCTGGGAGCACGCACCGCACCGCGCGCTCCGCAACTCGACACGCGAGCGCTGGGAGAGCGCGGGCTCGCCGCCGCCCGGCGACCGGCCGGGAGAGGGGGAGACGATCGCGACGCGCGCAGACGGCACGCCGATTCCCCGCTACTCGTCCGCGATGCCGGTCGCGGGAATCACCGGCGACATCGAGGCGCTGTCGATGTGGGCCGGGCAGGGAATCGGCCTCCTCAACCGCCTCCAGCCGGCGGCGGAGATCGTCCGCGAGCTCGTCGAGGAGACCGACTCGGTGGTCGCGCGTCTCTCCGGCGCGTGAGGATCGTCGCCGGCAGCCGCAAGGGCGCGCGCATCTTCGCGCCCAAGGGGCTCGAAACCCGCCCGACCGGCGACCGCGTCCGCGAAGCCGTCTTCAACCTCGTCGGCCCCGTCGACGGCGCAACCGTCCTCGACCTCTACGCCGGCTCCGGCGCGATGGGGCTCGAGGCTCTCTCGCGCGGTGCGGAGAGCGCCGTCTTCGTCGAGTCCGACCGCGAGGCGTGCGGCACGATCAAGCGCAATCTCGACAAGCTCGGCCTCGGCGGCGCCGAGATCGCCTGCCGCGACGCGCTCTCGTTCCTCGCCGGAGAACGCCGCCGATTCGACCTGATCCTGGTCGACCCGCCCTACGACGTGGTTGAATCCGTCGCCGTGCGGCTCGCCGTGTACCTGCCCGCAGTCCTGGCCGAGAACGGCCTCGTCGCGTTCGAGTCGTCGAGCCGCGACGAGCCCGAGCTCCCGCCGCTCGCAACCCGCACGAGCCGCCGGTACGGCTCGGCCCGCGTCACGCTCTTCGAGGCGCCCGCGTGAGCGTCACCGCGATCTGCCCGGGCGCGTACGACCCGGTCACGAACGGGCACCTCGACGTGATCCGCCGCACCGCCGAGATCTTCGACCGGGTCGTCGTCGGGGTCGTCCGCGACCCGCAGCACAAGTCCACGATGTTCACGGTCGAGGAGCGCGTCGAGTTCATCCGCACGGCCCTCGACGGCGCCGGGAACATCGAAGTCGACGTCTTCACCGAGCTCGTCGTCGAGTTCGCTCGCCGGTGGCAGGCGAAGACGATGGTGAAGGGGCTCCGCGTGATCTCGGACTTCGAATGGGAGTTCCAGATGAACCATCTGAACCGCCTGCTCGCGCCGGAGATCGAGACGATGTACGTGATGGCGAGCCCCCAGTACAGCTTCGTCTCGTCGAGCGGCGTGAAGGAGATCGCGGCCTTCGGCGGCGACGTCGACCAGCTCGTCCCGCCCGCCGTCGCGCAGCGCTTCCGCGAGCTTTACCCGGTGGCGAGGCCCGGCGCTCCCGTCAGCCCACGTGAGTAGACTGGCCGGATGGACGTACTCGTTTTCATCGACAAGCTCGACGACCTGGTGCACAACGCCAAGGCCGTCCCGCTCACGGACCAGGTTCGCATCGACCGGGACGAGATCTACGAGATCCTCGACCAGATGCGCGCCACGATCCCGGACGAGATCAAGCAGGCTCGCTGGATCGTCAAGGAGCGGCAGGAGATGCTGGCCGAGGCCAAGCGCGAGTGTGACCGCATGCTCGGCGAGGCACGCGAGCAGGCGATTCGCGAAGCCTCCCAGACCGAGATCGTGAAGCTGGCCGAGCGGCAGGCGCAGGAGGTCATCGACGACGCGCGGCGCCAGGCCCGTGAGACGAAGCTCGAGATGGAGGACTGGGCCGACAGCATCCTGTCCACGCTCGAGGTGAATCTCGAGAAGTTCCTGACCGCCGTCCGGCGCGGCCGGGAGCGCCTGCACGAGCGCTCGCAGGAGACCGTCGTCGCGGGCGTCGCGGCCGGCTCCGACAACGAGCACCACTGACGGCCGAGCGGCCAGGTCTTCGATTCGGCCGAGTCGCCGAGGAATACGAGCGCGTTCGCTCGGGCTATCCCACGGTCCTCGTCGACAAGGCGCTCGCGGTCGGAGGGCTTTCCGCCGGTGACGCGGTCGTCGAGATCGGCCCCGGAACCGGCAAGCTGACGCGCGAGCTCGTCCAGCGCGGCCTCGCCGTCGAGGGCGTCGAGCCCGACGCCGACCTCGCCGCGGTCGCGCGGCAGATCCTCGGAGACGCGGCCGTCCGCTTCCACATCGGGACGTTCGAAGACGCCGACCTGGCCGAAGGTCCCTACAAGGCCGTCTTCGCAGGCGCGAGTTACCACTGGATCGACCCGGACGTCGGCTGGCGCAAGGTCGCGAGCCTGCTGCGGCCAGGCGGCATGTTCGCGCTGCTGGCTCACGTCGGCGGGACGACGGGAGCAGTCGCCGAAGAGCTGACCGCGGTCTGGCACGCGGTTTCCGAGGATTCGAGGAGATGGGAGCCGCTCACCGACGAGGCGCTCTGGGCAGGCGTCGAAGAGCGGATGGACAACGTCTCCGAGCTGTGGGCCTGGTTCGCGCGACGCGACCTGGCGAAGCCCGAGGCGGCGGCGCTCTTCCGGGACATCGAGCTGACGCGCGAGCCTGTCGAGGAGACGATGACTGCAGCCCAGTACATCGCCCAGATCAGGACGACGAACAGCTACCTCCACCTCTCGCCGGACGAGCAGCAGCACCTCGAGAAGAGCTCCGCCGCGGTCATCGAGGCGCACGGCGGCACGTTTCCGACCGCGTACTCGGCGGTTCTCGTCACGGCCCTCCGCGCCTAGTCGCCCGCGAAGAAGTAGGCGACCAGGACGACGACCGCCACGATTCCCGAGGCGATCTCGAGGACCGTCACCTGAACCCCGGCGCCGGGGGCGACCACCCGCGGCGGCGGACGACGTGCACCGTCAGGAGCCCGAACACGAAGCCGCCGACATGAGCGAAGAACGCGACGCCGCCGCTCGCCTGCGGGTGGGTCAGCGAGTAGTCGCCCTGCCAGAGCTGGAAGAGAAACCAGAAGCCGAGAAAGAGCAGTGCCGGGATCCGGATCGGGATGAAGAAGAAGAGCAGCGTCAGCACGGATGCCCGCGGCAGCAACAGGAAGTACGCGCCGAGCACGCCCGCGATCGCGCCGCTCGCGCCGATGTTCGGGATGCTCGCGTCCTGTTGGGTCGCCCAGTGCACCGTGACGAACGTCTGCGCCGCCATCGCAGCCACTCCCGCGGCGAGGTACCAGAAGAAGAACCGCACGTGACCGAGCGCATCCTCGACGTTGTTCCCGAAGATCCAGAGGAAGAGCATGTTCCCCAGGATGTGCAGCCAGCTCGCGTGCATGAACATCCCGGTGAAGACGCCCTCGTACCAGGGCAGGTGATGCGCGGGCGCAGGCGCGACGCACGGGCCCGAGAGCGAGCAGGGGTAGAAGCCGTTGCGGAGGACGTGGACGTCGACGCCGGGCTTCGTCAGCTCCCAGAACCACACCACGAAGTTCCCCGCGATCAGGCCGATCGTGACGAAGGGGAAGGTGCGGGTCGGGACGTTGTCCCGAAGCGGGAGCACGCGGGGACTCTACGGAACGATCAGCGCGAGCAAGGCCTTCTGGGCGTGGAGGCGGTTCTCGGCCTGATCCCACACGGCCGACTGCGGCCCGTAGAGCACCTCTTCGGAGATCTCCTCGCCGACGTGGGCGGGGAGGCAATGCAACACGATCGCGTCCGGGTCGGCGAGCCCGACGAGCTGCGGCGTGACCGCGTACCCGCGGAAGGCGTGCAGCCGCGCCGTGCGCTCGGCCTCCTGGCCCATGCTCGTCCAGACGTCGGTGTAGAGCACGTGAGCGCCGTTGGCCGCGTCGGCCGCCTCGGCGACCACGTCGACCGAGCCGCCGGTCTTCGCTGCCTCGGTGCGCGCTTCCGCCACCTCGGCCGACGGCGGCTGGTAGTCGCCCGGCGTCGCGGCCACGAATCGGGCGCCGAGCCGCGCACAGCACTGCATCAGCGATACGCACACGTTGTTTCCGTCGCCGACGTACGTCACCCGGACGCCCTCGACTCGGCCGAACCGCTCGCGGATCGTCATCAGGTCGGCGAGCGCCTGGCAGGGGTGTTCCTCGTCCGTCAGCCCGTTCACGACCGGGATCGACGCGTGCTCGGCGAGCTCGTCCACCATCGCCTGTCCGAACGTCCGGATCATGATCGCGTGCAGGTAGCTCGAGAGGACGTACGCCGTGTCGCGGACCGGCTCGCCGCGGCCGAGCTGGAGGTCGTCCGTCAGGTGCAGCGGCGTGCCGCCGAGTTCGGCCACGCCGACCTCGAACGACACCCGCGTCCGCGTCGAGTGCTTCTGGAAGATCAGCCCGACCGAGCGCCCGGGGAGGAGGTCGGTGGTCGGCTCGCCGGCCGCGCGCTTCGCCTTGAGCTCGTCGGCGAGGTCGAGCACCTGCTCGAGCTCAGAGCGTGTCCAGGGCCGGATCGACGTGAAGTCGCGGCCTTTCAGGCTCGTAGGCACGGCTTCGATCCTACTCGCGGTGGTATATTGAGCGTGCAACGCTTAGGTTTCATACGAAGGAGGTGCACAGATGGCAACGCTGGTTCGTTTCGACCCGTTCCGTGAGGTCGCAGCGCTCCAGAACGAGGTCGGCCGCCTGCTCGGGGCGTTCCGGGAGGGCAACGGCCAGGGCGACCGCAGTTGGGTTCCCGCGCTGGACGTGTGGGAGACCGACGGCGCGTACGTCTACGCGTTCGACCTGCCCGGCATTCCCGAGGAGAAGATCTCCGTCGAGTTCGAGGACGGCATGCTGACCGTCAGCGCCGACCGCGAGCGCGCAGAGACGACCGAGGGCGACAGGTTCTACCGCTACGAGCGCCGTTTCGGCAGCTTCCAGCGGACGCTCGGCCTGCCCCAGGGCGTCAAGGACGGTGACATCTCGGCGTCGTACGAGAACGGCGTCCTCGAGGTGCGCGTCGCGAAGCCCGAGGAGGTCAAGCCGCGCAAGATCCAGATCGGCCTCGGCGGCTCCCCGGAGAAGCAGACGATCGAGGGCACGGCGACGCACTCCAATTGACCCGTTTTCGACTCCGGTCTCCGAGGGCGGCCCGCAAGGCCGCCCTCGCGCTTTAGGCTCGGCGGATGTCGGCCGACCTCGACTTCGCCCTGGAGCTCGCCGACATTGCGGACTCGCTCAGCCTGCCGCGCTTCCGCGCACTCGACCTGCGGGTCGAGACGAAGCCCGACCTGACGCCGGTGACCGACGCCGACCGGGCCGTCGAGCGGGCGCTGCGCGAGCGGATCGCCGAGGCCAGGCCCGGCGAGGGCGTCCTCGGCGAGGAGGAGGGCGAGGACTCGAGCCCGGTTCGCTGGATCGTCGACCCGATCGACGGCACGCGGAACTTCCTCCGCGGCGTGCCGATCTGGGCGACGCTGCTCGCGCTCGAGCGTGACGGCAAGCTCGTGTGCGGGGTCGTGTCCGCGCCGGCTCTCGGCCACCGCTGGTGGGCTGCGCGCGGCGAGGGCGCTCTCCGCGACGGCGAGACCATCTGCGTCTCGGAGGTCGGAAGCCTCGCCGACGCGTCCGTCTCGGTGACGTACGGTCGTGAGTTGGAGCTCGTCGAGCACGCGGTCTGGCACGCCCGCGGGCTCGGCGACTTCTGGCAGCACGCGCTCGTCGCCGAGGGCTCGGTGGACGCCGCCGTCGACGCCCGGCTCGCGCTCTGGGACTACGCGGCCCTCGTGCCGATCGTGGAGGAGGCAGGAGGCCGCGTCACCGCCCTCGACGGCGGACCACCGCAGGCAGGCGAGCAGTTCGTCAGCTCGAATGGGCTGCTGCACGAGGACCTGCTCGGGCTGCTGGGCTAGAGCTCGGCGAGCGGCTCGTCGAGGCCCGCTTCCGCGAGCAGGTCGCGCAGGCGCCGTAAGCCCGTGAACATCCGGCTCTTGATCGTTCCCAGCGGCACGGAGAGCCGCTCGGCCAGTTCGGACTGCGTCAGCCCGCCGTAGTAGGCGAGCTCGAGCGCCTCGCGCTGCTCGTCCGGAAGCTGCCGCAGCGCCTCCTGGACGAGGCGGCGGCGGTCGGTGAGCTCGATCTCCTCGTCGGCGGCGAGGCCGCGCTCGTCCGGCTCTTCGGTGCCCTCGAGCGGCGCCGCGCGGCGCCGCTCCTCGCGGCGGACGACGTCGACGGCGCGGCGGTGTGCGAGCGTGAGGATCCACGTGCTCGGCTTCGCGCGGTCGGAGCGGAACGACCCGGCGGTCCGCCAGACCGTGAGGAACGCCTCCTGCACCGCGTCCTCGGCCAGCGCCGGGTCGCGGACGATCCGCAGCGCCAGCCCGTAGGCGACGCGGCCGTAGCGGTCGTACAGCTCGGCCAGCGCCCGCTCGTCCTCGCGTGCGGCGAGCGCGAGCAGCGCTTCGTCGAGGAAGTCGCCGTAGTCGTGCTTTTGGGGGCGGAGAGCGCCGCCCGGCAGGACCCTGAGGTTCATCGTCAGACGGGGGCGGTCTCGCCGATGATGTGGGTGGGCTGGCTGGCACCGCCGCTCTTCTCGATCGAGACGCCGACGTGAGCGCCGCTCGGGACGTTGCGGCCGAGAAGAACGGGCGAAGAGGCCTTGCCGGCGCCGAACAACCCTGCGGGCCGCACGGAGCCGCCCTGGATAACCCAGAGCTCGTAGGTCTTGCCGGCGGGGGCGGGGCCGAGATTCGAGACGACGACCGCGCTGCCGTCGGATCCGACGACGACCTGCGACGCGGCGCCCATCGGGACGCGCGTGCCGGTCGCGAGCACGCGCGCGATCGCGTCCTTCCGGTCGAGCGAGCTCGAGAGGTTGGATCCCCAGACGGCGAGGACGACCGCAGCAGCCGCCGCCGCCACCGCGAAGGTCGCGACCGCCGGCAGCGCGTACCGCCGACGCAGCCGGACGACGTTCGACCCGCGGTCCTCGTGGACGCGCTTCAGCACACGGTCGCGCAGTGCCGGCGGCGGCGCGGGCCCTTCCGGAACGTAGGCCAGCGCGGCGGCGGCGTCGCGGAGCCCTTCCAGCTCCTCGCGGCATCGATCGCACGTCGCCAGGTGCTCCTCGAAGTCGCGCTGCTCGGAATCGTCGAGAGCGTCCAAGGCGTACGCCGCTACGAGCTCGTGGATGAGTTCCTGCTCCACGTCACGTGATCTTAGGGATTGCGCGCGCCGTCATCAGCGCGCCGGCCACGAGGATGACGATCGCGCTCACGGCGGGCAGGAGGCGCACGAGGCCGCCCTCCATGCTCATCCGGTTGAACACGCGCTTGGCGTAGACGGCGACGAGCCCGATCCCGGTGATCGTGAGCGCGAGGCCCATGCTGAACGCCACGATCAGAACGAGCCCGAACGCGACCCGGTGGAGCGAGATCGCCGCCAGCAGGACGACGAGCGCCGACGGGCAGGGGAGGAGGCCGCC
>Ga0070741_10005419_pt1 | contig 28406 bp, 32 predicted proteins | sample Coa_R1_4_FD_66440 | JGI IMG/M metagenome (GOLD analysis project Ga0070741, IMG submission 66440) | Surface soil microbial communities from Centralia Pennsylvania, which are recovering from an underground coalmine fire - Coalmine... | ecosystem: Environmental > Terrestrial > Soil > Unclassified ... | reverse complement strand
GGAGGTTCGCCATGTGCTACGAGTTCGAAGCGTTCTACTGGGCCAAAGTCGCCGAAGAGGAAATGAAGAAGAAAGAAGAAGAGCGGAAGCGCAAGGAAAAGGCTCCCACGGCGGAGCCCGCCAAGGCGCCGACGCCGGTCGACGAAGAAGAGCCCGTGCCGGTTTGAGGCGCGCTCTTCCGTCCTTCACGAAGCCCCGCTCCCGCGGGGCTTTTCGTTTATGGGCTGCGACAATCCCGTTCTACGCGGCGGCGCACGCCGCACGTATGCGGCGCATCCCGTGCCAGCGCTCCGGTTCCGCGGTCCGTGCTTCACCTGGAAAATGCCGTGCTGCGAATCCGGCGATCGATGGGAATGCCGCGCCGCTCGCGACGGCTGCCCACCGGAGGCCGCGCGCGGAAATTGATCTTCTCCGCCGTCAACTGCGTCCACCCCGAGCCGCTGCGCACGTCGTACACGCCGATGTATCCGCCCTTGAGCAGCTCGAACGGCTTGCCGACCTTCTTCGTCTGGTCGAACTGCGTCGCGGAGGTGCGGAACGACTCGAACCACGCCGGGTATACGAAATCGGAGACGAGCACGCCGTCGATCTTGTACCCGTTCTGGTCCGCCTCGCAGGCGTCGCACACTTCGTAGGCGTAGAGCCGTCCGCCGGAACCCGATTCCACGAAAACCGTCAGATTGATGTCGGGATCGGCGAGCATTTCGAGCAGCTCGTGGCTGGCGGTCACCGTCCACTGCTCTCCGAATGCCTGGTCCGTCTTGGCGAACACCTTCCCGAGCGGCAATCCCTGTTGCGTCAGGTCGTGATAGCCGAGCGCGCCGGCCTGGTCCGAATCCTCCAGTACCACCAGCCACCACTCGGCTGCGGCGGGCTTCGAGCCTTTCGGGACGAAGCGCAGTTCGGCGTCGATTCCCCAGGCCGCAGCGAAGTCCCGCGAAACCTGCGTCTGCAGGACCGGAACCGTCGCCTTGACCTGATCGTCGGCGACGACGGTGCTGGCGTTGATGACTGCGACTTTGATGGTGGCCATCGCCGGGCTCCTTTCTCGATGCGGCAAAGCGCTGGATGCGTCTACAATTCCGGCTGTGGGACACACCGCCGGCGGCGCCGGCATGTTGCCCCGTGCCTGTAGACAGCGGTTTTCCGGGTCTGTTGCAACGACGTTCCATTCGCGACCGATCACCGGGCGCGTGCGCGTGGGTGCATGAGGAGATGAGGATGAAACGCTGGATTCCTGTCGGGTCTCGGCGACATCGGCGGCAACTCGCCGCTGCACTGATCGCCGTGTCGCTGTGCGCCGCGCGGTCCGCCGCCGCGGAGGGAACAAAGCCGGCGTTCGACTACGAGGGAATGAACGGCGACGTGACCATCAAGCAGGCGAAGAGCCGCGTCCAGACCGTGCTGCGCTGCGCGCGCGACGAGGACGTGCCGGCGCTGGTGCGCTGCGACGAGGACGCGTCGACCTACTTCGGCAAACGGGCGGTCCTGAAGCTGGAGTTCATCGACGACAAGCTGGCGCAGCTCACGGTCCGCGTGCAGTCGGACGATTTCGAGGCCGTCAGCCGCGGCGTGCTGGAACGCTTCGGCACGCCGCGCAGGCGCGGCCTGGAAACCGACGGTCCGATGCCGTACGCGCACATGGAATGGACGCTCGCCGACGGCGAGCTGATCGTCGACGAGCGAGTCGCGCGCTTCATTCCCGCGTGGCAGCGCTACGACTACGTCACCGAAGTGATCTTCTACCCCGCCTCGATGGCCAAGCGGCGCGCGGAAGTACAGTGGAGCGCGGTGCGCGCGATCCATGACCGGCACATCGCCGACAACTAGCGCGCCTAGCCCCGTTTCACGTCCGGGCGTCCGCACGACGTAACTTCGGAAAACCTCTTGCCCGATTTCCAGAGGCTGCGTTGGCATTCCGCGCCTCTGCGCAAGAGAGGCAACGGGGACGTCCGCCTGACGGGAATCATTCCGGCGCTCGGGTTCGCCCAGATCATTTCCTGGGGCAGCCTGTATTACAGCATCGCCGTTCTCGCCTCGCCTATGCAGCACGCGCTGGGCATTTCGCAGACGCTGCTGTTCGGCGCATTCACCGTCGGGCTTCTGGTTTCCGGGGCGGCGTCGCCTGCGGTCGGGCGGATGGTCGACGAACGCGGCGGCCGGCGCGTGCTGGCGGCGGGCTCCCTGCTGAGCGCGCTGGCGTTCCTCATCTTGTGCCTCGCCCGCAACCCGGCGCAGTTCGTCCTCGGATGGATCGTGGCCGGCCTGGCGATGGCGGCGTGCCTGTACGACCCCGCGTTCGCCACCTTGCATCAGCTATCGGGAGACAAGTATCGGCGCGCCGTGACCGCTCTGACCTTGTTCGGTGGTTTCGCCAGCACCGTCTTCTGGCCGCTCACCCACTGGCTGGAGGGCGCGATCGGCTGGCGCGCGACGCTGGGCGCTTATGCCGTTCTGCACCTGGCGGTCTGTCTCCCGATTCACTGGCTCTTTCTCCCGGACGCGGCAAGACGCGTTGCGCCCGACCGCCGGGTCGATCCCCCCGCAGAGGAAAAGATCGCCGCGCCGACGGCATGCTATTACTGGATCGCAGCCGCGTTTTCGATCGCGATGTTCATCGTCGCGGTGCTTTCCGCCTATCTGATCGAAGTGCTGAAAGGCGGCGGAATGTCCGCGGGCAACGCCATCGTCGTGGCTTCGGTCGTCGGGCCGATGCAGGTGGCCGCGCGGATCGTCGAATTCGGCTTTGCGCGCCGCGTCCGCGCCACTACGGTCGGCACGGCGGCTTTCGCGCTGCTGGCCTCGTCGATGCTCATTCTGGCGATGGCGGGGCAGAGTCTCGTCCCGGCATTGCTGTTCGCCGCTTTGTACGGCGCCGCCAACGGCGTGATGACGATCGTGCGCGGGACGGCGCCCGCCGAGCTGTTCGGCCACGAAAGCCTCGGCCAGCTTCTCGGGCGCCTGGCGCGCCCCGCGTTCATCGCCAAGGCCATGGCGCCGGTCGCGTTCGCAGCCGTGCTCGCGCGCGGTCTCACGGTCGCCCAGGGCGTAATCGGGCTTGCGATCCTGGCGGCCCTGGGATTGGCGAGCTTTCTGATCGCCGTCCGAATCGGCAGGACCAAGGCCGGCTCGGGTCGTGCGCAGTGAATGCGCGAATGCGGCAGACGGGCAGCGAACGGTTATCGGGCGCCGTACACCGGCTCGCACCGCAGCTCCGATTTTACCGAGCTGGCGATGAAGCATTCCTCGTGGGCCTCGTGGTGCATCCGATCCAGCTCTTCGCGCGAGGGGCGCCGCTCGCCGGAAAAGGACACTTCCGGGCGGAGCGTTACGCGCGTCATGGCGAGCTTTCCCTCTGCATTCTTCGCCATGACGCCCTCCGCGTTGTCGAGGTAGCGGTCGACGCGGAACTGGCGCTTCGCAGCAATCGACAGGAACCACAGCATGTGGCAGCTTGAAAGCGAGGCGACGAAGGCCTCCTCGGGATCGACTGCGGCCGCCTTCGAAAGCGGCAGCGGCACGACGTGCGGGGAAGCCGAGGCCGGGACCTCGATCCCTCCGTCGAAGCGCCAGAGATGCGCCCGGCTGTAGCGATTGTCGATGAACGCTTGCTCGCCTCTCTCCCAAGAGACGACCGCAGTGTGAATGGCCATGTGGTCTCCCGCTTCCCGGCGCGACGAAATGGAGCTTCAGGCCGCCGGAAGCAGCCGGCCGACGACCTCGGCCAGCGCCTTGCCCAGCAACAAGTGCTGGTCGGCGTCCAGATGAATGCCGTCGACACGGCTGGCGGGCGTCACGCTGCCGGCGTCGAAGAAATCGCAATTCAGCGCCGTCGCCACTTCCCGGTAGGCATCGGCCAGACCCACGGATTTGTGCTCCGCCCCGGAGAACTTGGGGGCGATCGGCCCCTTGGGAACGCCGATCGGCGGCGGCGCAACGATCAATACCGGCGGCACGGGCATGCCGGGCTCGATCGGCGCCTGGCGGATCGCGGCGACTAGGGCCGCGATGCCCTGCGCCGAATGCCATGCGTTGTGCGGATGCATGGACTGGAAGTCGTTGGTTCCGAGCATCAGGATGACCAGCGCCAGCGGCGAACAGATCTCGATGCGCTGGGCCAGCCCCACCAGGCCGTTGCGGCCGGGCTTGAACGGATCGTCCCAGACGGTCCGGCGCCCATTGAGGCAATCCTCGATGACCCGCACCTTCCTCGCGGCGGCGTTCAGACGGTTCTCCATGACCCCGGGCCAGCGTTGATCGAACGCCAGCCGCTTTCTGGTATTCGGAACGATCCCCCACGACAACGAGTCTGCGTAAACGAGAACCTGATGCATCGCGCCTCCCGAATTTCCTGCGACGATTCTATCGTCTGGCCACGAGCAGCGGCATGACGGCAAACACCCCGAGCATCGCGATGTACAGCGTTCCCGCCACGGAGTCCCGGCTTGCGAGGTACTGATCGATCGTCAAGTCTCGAAGCCGGAGTACAACCGCGAATTCCGCGACCAGCAGCAGGCCGAGCGCGACGAGACCGACGCCGAGCCTCGCAATCGGGGCGGGCGAAACGGCGAGCCGTCGAGCCGTCCACCGCGCCGCGAGAATGACCGCCACCAGCATGACCGGCATTTCCATCAGTTCTGCCGCCCTCGTACCCAGATTCAGGGCCAGCCACAGGACGCGGACAGTTCCAAGCACGAAGCCGGCCCCAAACACGAGAGCGAAATAGAGCGCGCCCGCTTTCAGAATCGGTGACTCCCACGACCACCCCGGCCTGGGACAGAAGCGTAGTCGCCTGCCCGCGGACCGGATCGAGCGCGGGATGATTGGACGGATGCGTGGCGAACCGCTTCAACCAGATGGTGTCGCCCACCACGATGTGGTTGAGGGTTCCGAGCAACGACCGGAAAAACGCCTTCCTGTCGGCTGCCAGCTCTTGCGCGGGCAGCCGGGCGGCCGCCTCGTATAGCCTTCCATTCATCCATTCGTTGTAGGAGGCCATCAAGACGATCTGGCTGCGGATACTCATTTCGGCTATTCGGACAATGGGCGACGAATCGGGACGGTCAGGAGACCTCGCCCTCGGCCGGGCCGGGGTCGATGCAATACGGCCGTCGCGACTGTTTCGCCCGGTACATGTTCCGGTCGGCGACCATGATCAGGTCCCCCTCCGTGCGTCCGTCGCGAGGAAAGATCGCGCCACCGATATTGACTCCAATCGTGAGCGAGACATTATCGATCCGGAACGGCTGGCTCAGGCTGTGGACGATGGCGGCCACGCGCATTTCCACGAGACGCGCCTCCGGGGGCATGTCGAGCAGAATCACGAACTCGTCGCCGCCGAATCGCACCGCCATGTCCTTCGCGCGCACCAGCGCCTGGATCCGCTTCGCGACGACGCGCAAGGCTTCATCGCCGATCTTGTGGCCGTAGCGGTCATTGACCAGCTTGAATTGCGTGAGGTCGAGGAACAACAGCGCGAACGGCCTGCCAGCGGCGAGCGCAGACTGCATCCGGCGCGTGAGGTAGAGGCGGTTCCCGATACCGGTGAGCACGTCAGACTCCGCCTGCGCGATCGCCATGTCGAGCTGGTCACGAACGGCTGCCGCGTCGCGGATCACGGCGACCGAATATCGCTTTCCCGATAGATCCACATTGCTGATCGAAATCGATACCGGCACTTCCTCGCCCGACTTGCCGAGCGCGTACAGGACCGGCCGCGAGCCCATCGCCCGCGGTAGTCCGTGCTCGCGGAACTGCGCCACTTGACGCTCGTGCTGCGCGCGATAGCGCTCCGGAATGAGCCGTCCGAGAGGCTGTCCGACCAGTTCCGCCGCTTCGTATCCCAGGACGCGGCGCACGGCGGCGTTCGCAAATGCGATCCGTCCGGTGCCATCGACGACGATCACCGCATCCGGGAGGATATCGAACAGATCACCGATGGCGCGGATGATGTTGTTCACCGGAGGCGGACGAACGGTGAACTCCAACGAAAAGCGGCGGAGCGTCGCGATTCAGCGCCGAGTCCGCCGCAAGGTCCGGTCGGGCGCCGAGACTTCGACCGCGAAGCCGTCACGGCTTCCGACGAAACGGCTCGCGCGCCACCCGGTTGAGGTCGTCGAGCAAGGGCTGCAAGTCGATCATGTGCATGCGTGCCGCGCGGCGCACGCTCATGAGTCGTGCCATGAAGCCGAAAAAGCCGCGCCGCATGTCGGGGCAGCCGCGACCGAGAAACACTTCCACCGTCGCGGGCCAGCGCCGGATCACTTCCGCGACCTTCATCTCACCGCTGATCTGTTCCACATGCTGCTCCCTTCGTATCGTCGGCTTCGCGAGTCCGCGCTGTTGTTTGTCGACCGGTATCAGGATTCTCCGGGCAATATCGAGGGGCGCACCGCGTTTTCGGCGAGCACTCCGGTGAATTGCCGGGCTAAGACATTATGGCCCCGGAAATATTGCTCCCGTCATGCGCGTGCCGCAACATCGGCCCGTCGGCGCGCAGCCCGGGGACTTCTCAGGGCTTCAGCGCCCGGTACAGGAACGGCAGGCTTACGTCCATCCGGTAATCGATGTCGGAGTGGTCGTCGTCGAATTCCTCGTAGATGTGCCGGATGCCGGCCGCGGCGAGGCGCTTGGACAGGATGCGCGCGCCGTAATGGATGTGGTACTGGTCGCGCCAGCCGCAATCGATGTAGATGCCGGAGAGCGACTTCAGGTTCTCACGGTATTGCGCGACGAGATTGATCGGGTCGTGGCCGCGCCACCTGCTCCAGCGCCGCTCGATGGCCTCGCCCGACTCCAGGTTGAACGGCACGCGGAAGCCGAGCGGCGCCCGCGGATCCGGATCATAGGTGGCCGCCATGCAAAGGTTCATGAGGCAGTGGCTTTCGGCAGCCGTGAGCTTTTCCTTTTTCCACACCTGCGCCAGAAAGCGCTTGATGCGACCGTCGTCCAGGCCCTCGGCGAGGTCCTTGCGGCTCGATTCGCCGCGCGCGTCATAGGCGCCGGCTTGCCGCTTCGGCACGCGGTGCCTGGCAAGCTCGTTCAGCGTGTTCGGCCAATCGTGCCAGTACACGAAGTCAAAATATGCGTCGCCGGAATGATCGGCAATGGCGCCCCAGTGGTTCGCGTACTTCATGCCGTGGAGGATCGCGCCGTAGCCACCGGACGATTTGCCGAAGCAGCCTCGATGCTCGCGGCTCGCGAGCGTCTTGAATTCGCGATCGACGAAGGGAATGATCTCGCGCGTGAGATAGTCCGCGTAACTGCCGATCGCGGATGAGTTCACGTACTGGTTGCCGCCGAACGCCGTGAAGCAGTCCGGAAAGACGATGATCGCGGGCCCCATCTTCTGTTCGTGAATGAGCCGCGCCGCGCGCTCCGGGACGTTGTCGCCGAAGGGTTTCCAGTTGGCGTGCGCCAGGCCCGAGCCGGTGAAGCCGACCAGGTCATAGAGCACCGGAAAGCGGCGCCTGCCGTCGTACTGCGGCGGCAGCCACACCCCGACGTTGCGCACGTGCGGGTCGCGAAGCGGGTTGTCCCTGAGAATCCTCGAGGTATGCTCCAGCACGACCAGCGTGCCGGCGGGACCTTTGCGGCGTTTGAGGGCCATGGGAAACGCAAGTCCGGTTATGTCGTGCGACTGGATCGGATCAGTCTTGCTTCAGCGCTTCGACTTGAATCCGGAGGTGAACCCTCCCCGCGTCACCCTGGCCGTACTGGCTCATCTTCATTCCGTACTCCGACCAGTTGAGATCGCCTTCCGCGTCGGCGCCGCACACCTCCTTCTTGAGCATGGGATGCGGTATGCAGTTGAAGAGATTGACGGTGAGATTGACCGGACGCGTGACGCCCATGATCGTGACCTGGCCGTCGACCGTCCTGGGCTTGTCGCCGGCGAATTTCAGCGTGCCCCTGTAGGTGGCCGTAGGGAACCTGGCGACGTCGAAGAAGTCGTCCGAACGTGCTTTCTCGTCCATCGCGGCCAGACCGAAGTTGATGCTGGCCGTGTCGATCACGACGTCGACTGTTCCGGTCCTTGCGGAGCGGTCGATGACGATGTTGCCACGGGTCTTGTCGAACTTGCCGCGCCAGACCGAGATTCCCATGTGCGAGAACTCGATGCTGGGATAGGTGTGGTTCGGATCGATCGCGTACTTCTCCTCCGCTGCGAGCGCCGGCCCGGCGGCGCCCGCAATGAGGACGGCAAGCATCAGTTTCTCGATAGGCATGCGAAACCTCCGGTTCGTGGATTGTGATGTGCGCCTCGCGGCGCACTTGTCGCGGTTTCTGCAGTTCCTCGTCTCTTGCGAATCACGCATTTGCCAGGTGTTCCTCGAGGCGCCTGAGGGTCTGGTTCATCCCCTCGACGGCCCCATAAGTCTTGACGACATGATCGCGCGCGTTGGCGGACGGGAAAAGCATTTGCATGGTGAGCCTGGTCTTGCCGGCATGTTCGGCGAACATCACCGCTACCCGGAAATTCACCGGCTCGACGTCCTCGTCGCCGCCATGCTTGTAGACCAGGCGCTCGGGCTCCGTCCATGCCTTCCACACGAGCGAGCGCGGCGCGTCGAAGACACGCGTGATGACGAGCGACTCATCCACCGGCGCCGGAGCGGGTCTGTCTTTTGTGGCCACGCTTCTTTTCCTTCCGTTGCAATTCCTTCAGGTAGACGTCGAGCCGATCGACGCTCTGCTCCCAGTGACGGTGATAGTGTTCCACCCAGCCGGCAACATCCCGCAGCGGTTGCGCGTTGAGCCGGCACGGCCGCCACTGCGCGTCGCGGCCGCGCGCAATGAGCCCGGCGCGCTCCAGCACCTTGAGGTGCTTGGAGACGGCGGGCAGGCTCACGTCGAAGGGCTCGGCCAGCTTCATGACCGAGGTTTCGCCCGAGGCGAGCCGCGCCAGGATCGCGCGCCGCGTCGGATCGGCCAGGGCGGCAAAGGTAGCGCTGAGCCGGTCTGAAGACATGGGTCATGAGCCGGTTATATTTAACTTTATGGTTAAATACGAATTCGGCGAATACGTGTCAAGTGCAAGTTTTGCCACACCCGGCATGAAGGCGCGCAGAGATCTGTTGCGATTGCCTCCGGAGGAAACACGAACCGGGCGCACCAGGCAAATGCGGTCACCGATCGAACCGCGCATAAACGATCGGCGCCAGGATCGCGAGGACGATCAATATCAATGCGATGCCCAACGCGAAAGTCGCTAGCATTGCCAACGGCACGAACAGGAAGATCGCCGCCAGGATCCACGGAACCGGCGGATAGGTGCCCATGTCCACCCCGAATTTCCTCGAAAGCCACGCAGCGACCGCTCCCTGCGGCGGCTTGGCACCCCGCTTGAGGGTTTGCGCAAGGGCCCGGTTCTCGAGCCAGGCGAAAAAGACATACGCCAGGACAAACAGGCTGCCGACCAGAACGAAAGGCATCAACAGAATCGCCGGCAGTACGAGAAGAGAGCTCAGTCCGGCAAGAAACACCACGATCGCGGAAGCGCACGCAACGCCGAACACCAGAATAAGCAACACGACCGGAACCACGAGTCGCATGCGCCCGAGGACGTAGAGCCGGAACGCCTTTCCCTCCTGGAACCGGAGCGCGAGATTCTGCGCTTCCTTCAGCGTCTCGACCGGCAAAAAGCGCACGATCCAGTGTTGCGCGGGGCCTTTCGGGTTCGGCTTGGCCATGACCTTGATACTCCTGACCGCACGAGGTGATAAAGCATACGAAATTCCGGTCATTCATGCCGAGACTATTTCCGCACTAGGCTCGCTGAAGGTCGATACAAAGCGGAAGCTCTACTGCCTGGTGCACAACATCAAGGAGTTCGCACACTATGGCTCTGGGCAGCGAATATAAGGGTATCCAACAGCAAGGCTCCTGGGTGCCCCGGTTAAGCACGGCGTCAATCGTCCTCACGGGATCTCCACTTCCGTGTAGCTTCTGGGTGTGGCGGTGCTGATTGCATTGACGCTGCGCCAAGCGCCGTTTGAATCCGAGGCCGGCCAGTCGATAACAGACAGACGACCGCAATACGTCGAGCGCCGAGATCCTGTTGATACCGGAGGTTTGAGTCGGCCGTGATAAACACCTCGAAGCCTTCGCGTTCGGCCGCATCGAGCAACTCGCCATTCTTGTCTTGAGCTTCGACCAACCGCATTCGTATGCAGTGGAGACTTCGTGCTGCGTCGATGATCTGCGCAGCGGTGCGGGGGCACCTTGGTCAAGCAGTATGAACACTCAGGCCGGAGCCAACGCACTGCGCGCAGCGTGCTCCAGAAATGAGACTGCCTGCTCAAGAAATTATTGAGCGCGCCCTTTTCTCGTCCCTCGGACCTCGATCCCGCACCAGCTCAGGCGGCGGCTTCGCTCGCTTCCGCGGAGATCGGGCGCACAATGTAGCCCCCGGATTTCTCGTCGTACTCGAGCTTGAGCAGCCCGCGTAGCGCCGCTTCCTCCAGCAAGGAGTTGAAGCTCTTGAAGCCGTGGTAGGCCTCGTTGAATCCGGGATTGCGCCGCTTGATCGCCTGCTTGATCATCGAGCCCCAGATCTTCTCTTCGCCCCCCCGCTCCCCGACCAGCGCATCGAAGGTCGTAGCCACAAGGTCGATTGCCTTCTGCACCTTTTCCTCGGTCGACTCGCCCTCGGCGGCAGGCTCGGGGTGGGCGGTCTTGACCTCGTGTGCCGCCTTGGCCGGCTTCCTGCGCGGCGCACGTCTGGCCTGTTTTTCCTTTTCCCGCACCAGGTCGTCGTAGTAGATGAACTCGTCGCAATTGGCGATGAGCAGGTCCGAGGTCGAATGCTTGACGCCGACGCCGATCACTTCCTTGTTGTTCTCGCGCAGCTTGGACACCAGCGCGGAAAAGTCCGAATCGCCGCTGACGATGACGAAGGTGTCCACGTGGGACTTGGTGTAGCAGAGGTCGAGCGCGTCCACCACCATCCGGATGTCCGCCGAGTTCTTGCCCGACTGCCGCACGTGCGGTATCTCGATCATCTCGAACGCCGCCTCGTGCATCGGCGCCTTGAATTCCTTGTAGCGCTCCCAGTCGCAGTAGGCCTTCTTGACCACGATGCTGCCCTTGACGAGCAGTCTCTCGAGCACCTTCTTGATGTCGAATTTGTCGTACTTCGCCTCGCGCACGCCGATCGCGATGTTCTCGAAGTCGCAGAATACCGCCATGTTGCGTTCGTCACTTCGTGTGGCCACGTCGCTCCCCCAAGATTCTCAAAAAGCAGGAATCAACCACCAGGCACACCAAGGGCGCCAGGAAGACACCGGGTCCATGAAATTATCTCGATAGAGCAATCCATGTGTCTGGTGTGCTTCGTGGTTCGATGTGTGCCTTCCCCTGCAGTCGATCCCGAAGCCGCTACGCGGCCTTGGCCTGCGCGAAGAATTCTTCCACCGCGCCGACGAAGCGGCCGATGTCGTTGCGATCGACATCCAGGTGCGTCACCAGCCGCGTCGTGCCATAGCCGGCGCCGATCAGCATGTCGCGGCGCTTCAGCCACTCGCGCAGCCGCGCGCCGCGCTCGGGCTCGACGTGGATGAACACCATGTTGGTCTGCGCCCCGCCTTGCGCCACCTGCACGCCCTCGATGCGCGCCAGGCCCTGCGCGAGCAGGCGGGCGTTGTCGTGATCCTCCGCCAGCCGCCGCACGTTGTTCTGCAGGGCGTAGATGCCCGCTGCGGCGAGAATGCCGGCCTGGCGCATTCCGCCGCCTAGGACCTTGCGCCAGCGCCGCGCCTTGGCGATCAGCGTCTTCGGCCCGCACAGCACCGAGCCAACCGGGGCGCCCAGTCCCTTCGAGAGGCACACGGAAACCGTGTCGAAATGCCTGCTGATGTCGGTCACCGGCACGTTCAGGTGCACCGCCGCGTTGAAGATGCGCGCCCCGTCCAGATGCAGCCCGAGACCCTTGCGGTCGCAGAACTCCCGCGCGCGCTTGAGATAGTCGAGCGGCAGCGGCTTGCCCGCCTGCGTGTTTTCGAGGCATAGCAGGCGGGTCTTGGCGAAATGCGCGTCGTCGGGTTTGATCGCTGCTTCGACCTTGCCGAGATCGAGCGTGCCGTCTGGCTCGTAGTCGAGCGGCTGTGGCTGGATGCTGCCCAGCACCGCGGCGCCACCACCCTCGTACTTGTAGGTGTGGCCCTGCTGGCCGACGATGTATTCGTCGCCCCGCTCGCAGTGCGACATGAGCGCCGCGAGATTGCTCTGCGTGCCGCTCGGCACGTAGATGGCGGCCTCCTTGCCGAGCATCTCGGCGGCCAGCGCCTCCAGGCGGTTGACCGTGGGGTCCTCGCGGTAGACATCGTCGCCCACCTCCGCCGCCGCTATCGCGGCGCGCATGCCGGGAGAGGGTTTGGTCACGGTGTCGCTGCGCAGGTCGATGACTTTCATGGGGAGCTCCGCTCGATGGATTCTTTCGCGGCTGTTTATGGCGGCATGTTACACCACCGCCACGACGGCTCTGGCAGCCGCGCCAAATGCCGGGTTATGATGCGGGCGTTTTCCCCGCGCGGTTTCCCGTACCTCAGGGCGACCGGCAGGCCCCGACAATAAGGAAACCCGATGCGAACCCTTGCCCGGGCTGCGGCCGCAGCCGCCATCCTCTGCCTCTACGCCGTGGCCGGCCACGCCGAGCGCGGCGAACTGATCTGGCGCGACCCGTCCTGCTACTTCTTCGTGTTGAAGACCGACAACGGCTACGGCCTGTTCGAATTCCTCGGCGGCCCGAGCCCGATGGTCGGTCATATCTTCGAGGGCAAGCTCGAGGCCTTCGGCACGCGCAAGATCGACAACGCCACCGAAGGCAAGCCGACGATGGTCTACTCCGAGGTGTTCGAGGCCTCGGAAAAGCTGCTGCTCAGGAAGATCCCCCCGCAGTGCAAGCACAAGAAGGAACTCGAGGCGGCGTTCGAGAAAAACGCGGCCGCCTCCGCACCCGCGGACGCCGCCACCGACGGCAAGACGAACTAGCCCGCGCCGCACCGCGCCGCAGGCGTCGCGCCCGCCGTCAGCGCGTGATTCCCAGCACGCCGAGGATGAAGGCGTACGTGAACGCGAGCTCCTTCAGGAAGTCGTAGCGCCCGGAGGCGCCGCCGTGCCCGGCCTGCATGTTGACCTTCAGGAGCAGCGGATTGGTGTCGGTCTTCGTCGCCCGCAGCTTCGCCACGTATTTCGCCGGCTCCCAGTACATTACCTGGCTGTCGTGTAGCGAGGTCTCGACCAGCATCGCCGGGTAGGCCTTGGGCTCGATGTTGTCGTACGGCGAATACGACGACATGTACTCGAAATATGCAGCGTCCTTCGGATTGCCCCATTCCTCGTACTCGCCGGTGGTGAGCGGCAGCTTGTCGTCGAGCATCGTGTTCACCACGTCCACGAACGGCACCTGCGCAACCACGGCGCGGAACAGCTCCGGGCGCATGTTGGCCACCGCGCCCATCAGCAGCCCGCCCGCGCTGCCGCCCTCGATGACGAGCCGCGAGGCGTCGGTGTAGTGCTCGCGGACCAGATGCTCGACGCAGGCGATGAAATCGGTAAAGGTGTTCTTTTTCTCCAGCATCCGGCCGGCATCGTGCCAGCGCTTGCCCATCTCGCCGCCGCCTCGCACGTGGGCGCAGGCGTAGATCACGCCGCGGTCGAGCAGCGAAAGCCTCGATGAGCTGAAATCGACGTCGTGCGGGATGCCGTAGGCCCCGTAGCCGGTGAGCAGCATCGGCTGTGGCCCCTGCCCGCGCCTGTCCTTGCGATAAACCAGCGAGATCGGCACCCGTGTGCGGTCCGCGGCTACCGCGTAATGCAGCTCCACCTGGTACTTCGAGGCGTCGTATCCGCCCCGCACCTCGCGCCGCTTGAGCAGCTTCAGCGCGCGCGTCTCGAGGTCGTAGTCGTAGACCGACGTCGGCGTGACATAGGATTCGTACACCAGCCGATAGATCCCGGTGTCGAACTCCGCGTTCGGCCCGCTGTAGACGCTGCGCGCCGGTTCCGGCAGCTCTATCTCGTGGGTTACGCCGTCGGCAAGGCGCCGCACCGCAAGGCGCGGAAAGCCGCCCGCGCGCTCGTGCAGCACGAGATGGCGCGCGAATACCTCCACGCCGTCGAGCATCACCTCCTCGCGATGCGCGACGATCTCGCGCCAGTTCTCCTCCTGCGGCGCGTCGACCGGCGCGGCGACGAGACGGAAGTTGCGGCCGTGGTCGTTGGTCACTACGTAGAACCGGTCCGCGCCGTGATCGACGTGGTACTCGTGGTCCTGGCGGCGCGGCAGGAAGAGTTTCGGCTGCGCGAGCGGTTCTGCCGCCGGCAGATAACGCACCTCCGTGGTAGTGGTGCTGTGCGAGGAAACGAAGATCCAGGCGTCGCTGCGGCTGCGGTCGACCGCGACCGAAAAACGGGCGTCGCTCTCCTCGTAGAGAAGCGTGCCATCCTTTTCGCCCAGCGCCCGCCGCCAGACGCGGTAGGCACGCTTGGCCTCGTCCTCGGTCACGTAGAACAGCGTGCGGCTGTCCATCGCCCAGGCAACCGAGCGAACCTTCTCGATGCGCTCCGGCAGCAACGCGCCGGTGGCGAGATCTTTCACCCGCAGCGTGTATTCGCGGAAGCCGGTGAAGTCGGTGGAGTAGGCGAGGAATTTTCCGTCCGGGCTGACGTCCACTACGCCCACACCCAAATATGGCTTCCCCTTCGCCAACTGATTCAGATCCAGGATCACTTCCTCGCGCGCCGACAGGCTGCGCGGCTTGCGGCAGTAGATCCGGTATTGGCGACCCTTGCGCGTGCGCGAGTAGTAATAGAAACCGCGCTCGCGGTACGGAACCTCGACGTCGGTCTCCTTGATTCTGGCCAGCATTTCCCGGTACAGCTTCTTCTGCAGCGATTCGCTAGGCCTCATCATCGCCCGCGTGTGGGCGTTCTCCGCCTCCAGATAGGCGCGCACCGTGGGCGAGTCCTTTTCCCGCAGCCAGTGGTATTCGTCCACGCGGCTCGATCCGTGCACGGTCGATACATGCGGGATGCGCCTCGCCACGGGCGGGGCCGGGTTCCGGGTGCGGATCACGGAAACACTCCTTGGGTAAGCAGGGTCAAAGGCACAGAACGCGCCGTCTTGGCGAGTACTCCACTTCGAGTTCGCGCCAGATTACAGTTTGTCGCCAAGCGTTTTGGGCGGTACCAGAGTATGAAGCCGTACGAATCCGACGTCACCCGCTTCCTACGGGAGCTGATCCGGAAGCGCCCGGAGCTGGTCGCGGAACAGGAGCGGGCCCGCGCCACTTGGTGGGACCGGCCGCAGGATGCGAGGTTGCGCAAGGAGCTGGAAGCGGCGGAAGTTCCCAAGAAGGCTTACGAATACTACTGATCTGCCACCGGCCGCGCTCGGAGCGGACGGTGCCCGCCCCGTCCGGGGCGGAGGATGGCGCGGGCCTCCCCGGCAGGCCGCAGCGTCCGCGTACGGCTTGCCGGCCGGCCTGGAAAAAAGGAGACCGTATGCTGCGCAGCGCCCAACGCGTCGAGCACGACCTGCTCGGCGACAGAGCGGTACCCGCGGATGCCTATTACGGCGTGCACACCCTGCGCGCGCTGGAAAACTTTCCGATCACCGGCACGCCGATCTCGGTCTACCCCGACCTGATCCACGCGCTCGCCTGCGTGAAGGAAGCCGCGGCGCTCGCCAACAACGAGCTGAGCCTGCTCGACGACGCGCGGACCGACGCGATCGTGCGCGCCTGCCGCGAGATCCGCGCCGGCGAGCTGCTCGAGCAGTTCGTGGTCGACGTCATCCAGGGCGGCGCCGGCACTTCCACCAACATGAATGCGAACGAGGTGATCGCCAACCGCGGCCTCGAGCATCTGGGCCGCTCGCGCGGCGACTATGCGCAGCTGCACCCGCTCGAGCACGTGAACATGAGTCAGAGCACCAACGACGTCTACCCGACGGCGGTGCGCGTGGCGCTGCAGTTCGGCATCGGGCGGCTCCTCGAGGCAATGGCGGAGCTGCGCCTTGCGTTCGAGGCGAAATCGCGGGAGTTCGCCGACCTGATCAAGATGGGGCGCACCCAGCTCCAGGATGCGGTGCCGATGACGCTCGGGCAGGAGTTCAGCACCTATTCCGTGATGCTTGGCGAGGACGAGGAACGGCTGCGCGAGGCGGCATCGCTCATCCGCGAGATCAACCTCGGTGCCACCGCGATCGGCACCGGCATCAACGCGCATCCCGACTATCCCGCGCTCGCCTGCCAGCGGCTGGCGGAAATCAGCGGCGTCGCGGTGCAGAGGGCGGCCAATCTCGTCGAAGCGACGCAGGACGCGGGCGCGTTCGTCCAGCTCTCCGGCGTGCTCAAGCGCGTCGCGGTAAAACTGTCCAAGACCTGCAACGACCTGCGCCTGCTGTCCTCCGGGCCGCGTGCCGGGCTGGCCGAGATCAATCTGCCCGCCGTGCAGGCGGGCTCCAGCATCATGCCGGGCAAGGTGAACCCGGTGATCCCGGAAGCGATGAACCAGGTCGCGTTCGAAGTGATCGGCAACGACGTCACGGTGTCCTTCGCCGCCGAAGCTGGGCAACTGCAGCTCAACGCCTTCGAGCCGATCATCGCGCACAGCCTGTTCAAGAGCCTGACGCATCTGCGCCAGGCCTGTGCGGTGCTCGCGCGGCGCTGCGTGGCCGGCATCACCGCCAATCGCGAACGCATGCGGGAAATGGTCGAGCATTCGATCGGTCTGGTCACCGCACTCAACCCTTACATCGGCTACGAGAACGCGACCCGCATCGCGCAGGAGGCGCAGGCGAGCGGCAGGCGGGTCTACGACCTGGTGCTGGAGAAAGGCCTGCTCACCCGCACGCGGCTGGACGAGATCCTGCGGCCGGAGGTCCTGACGCGGCCGGACCGCCTGCCGCAGCGGGAGTAGCGACGGGGCCGGCGAGCACCGCGCCTGCGGGAGGAATCGCGCGCCCGTCTTCGCAGCCAAGACAACGATGCCGCGGCGCCTCGCGCAGTTGCCGCACGACGGCACGGTTTACACTAGGGGGCGGCTTCGAATGCAGCGCCCACCGGCGCCGGGGAGGACGGTCGTGACGGTTGTTGCGAGCTTCGAAATCGAGTACCTGCAATTTCTCGATCAACTCGGTCGGGTTTCCCAACCTTTGCCCGGCTTCGCGCGCGATCCGCGCGCGCTCGTGCCGCTGTATCGCGCGATGGTGCTCGCCCGCACCTTCGACACCAAGGCGGTGGCGCTGCAGCGCACCGGGCAGATCGGCACCTACGCCTCCTCGCTCGGCCAGGAAGCGGTCGGCGTGGGAACGGTGGGCGCGCTGCGTCCCGAAGACGTGTTCCTGCCTTCGTACCGCGAGAGCGGCGGATTGCTGCTGCGTGGCGTGACCATGGAGGAGATGTTGCTGTACTGGGGCGGCGACGAACGCGGCAGCGACTTCCGCGTACCGCGGCAGGATTTCCCGATCTGCGTGCCGGTCGGCTCGCAGGCGTCGCACGCCGCCGGCGTGGCCTACGCTTTCATGTTGCGGCGTCAAGCGCGCGTCGCGGTGTGCATGCTCGGCGACGGCGCCACCTCGAAGGGCGATTTCTACGAGGCGATCAACTTCGCCGGCGTGCGCGCGCTGCCGGCGGTGTTCGTGGTGTGCAACAACGAGTGGGCGATCTCGGTGCCGCGCGCGCTGCAAAGCGCGGCGAAGACGCTGGCGCAGAAGGCGATCGCGGCCGGCATCCAGGGCGTGCAGGTCGACGGCAACGACGTGATTGCGGTGCGCTTCGCGGTCGAGCGCGCGCTCGACCAGGCGCGCGACGGCGGCGGGCCGAGCCTGATCGAGGCACTGACTTACCGTCTCGGCGACCACACCACCGCGGACGACTCGAGCCGCTACCGCGACGCGGAGGAAGTGAAGCAGCGCTGGGCGCACGAGCCGATCGGCCGTCTGCGCAATCATCTCGTCGAACAAGGTGCGTGGGGCAAGAACGAGGAGGAGGCGCTGCACGCGGAATGCACCGAACGCGTGCAGAAGGCGGTGGATGCCTACCTCGCGGTCCCGCAACCGCCGCCGGAAGCGATGTTCGATTACCTGTTCGCGCAGCTGCCGAGACCGCTGCAGCCGCAGCGCACGGCCGCGGCGCAGGAGAGCGGCCATGGCTGAGGTCAACATGGTGCAGGCGATCAACATGGCGCTCGCGCACGAGATGGCGCGCGACGCCGACGTGGTCGTGCTGGGCGAGGACGTGGGCGCGAACGGCGGGGTATTCCGAGCCACGGTCGAGCTGCAGAAGCGCTTCGGCGCCGGGCGCGTGCTCGACACCCCGCTTGCCGAGGCGCTGATCGCGGGCGTGAGCGTGGGCATGGCGGCGCAGGGACTGAAGCCGGTGGCCGAGATCCAGTTCACCGGCTTCATCTACCCGGCGCTCGACCAGATCGTGAATCACGCCTCGCGGCTGCGCCACCGCACGCGCGGCAGGCTCAGCTGCCCGATGGTGCTGCGCTCGCCCTATGGCGCGGGCATCCACGCCCCGGAGCATCATTCCGAGAGTCCGGAGGCGATGTTCGCGCACATTCCCGGCGTGCGCGTGGTCATTCCTTCCTCGCCGCTGCGCGCCTATGGACTGCTGCTCGCCGCGATCCGCGACCCCGACCCGGTGATCTTCCTCGAGCCGACTCGGCTCTATCGCCTGTTCAAGCAGGAAGTGCCCGACGACGGCGAGGCGCAGCCGCTGGACGCCTGTTTCGTGGTGCGCGAGGGCAAGGACGTGACGCTTGCGAGCTGGGGCGCGAGCCTGCACGAAACCCAGCTTGCCGCCGACGCGCTCGCCCAGGAGGGCATCCGCGCGGAGGTGATCGATGTGGCCACGCTCAAGATGCTCGACATGGACACGATCCTCGAATCGGTGGGCAGGACCGGGCGTTGCGTGATCGTGCACGAGGCGCCGGGCTGCGCGGGTTTCGGCGCGGAGATCTCCGCGCAGCTCGCCGAGCGGGGGCTGTTGAACCTGCTCGCGCCTCTGCAACGCGTGACCGGCTACGACGTGGTCACGCCGCTGTCGCGGCTCGAGCAGGCGTTCATCCCGAGCGTGAAACGCATCGTCGACGCGGTGCACCGCGTAATGGAGTTCGCATGAGAGTGTTCAAGCTGCCCGACCTGGGCGAAGGTCTGCAGGAAGCGGAAGTCGTCGAGTGGCACGTCGCGCCGGGCCAGGAAGTGGGCGTAGATCAGCCGCTGGTCTCGGTCGAGACCGCGAAAGCGATCGTCGATATCCCCTCGCCCTGGCCGGGAAAGATCGCGCGCCTGTACGCAAAGGCGGGCGACGTAGTGCAGATCGGTGCGCCGCTCATCGGCTTCGAAGGCGGCGAGGACGCGGCGGACGCCGGCACGGTGGTCGGCGCGGTCCAGGTGGGACAGGACGTGGTCACCGAGGAAGCGTCGGTCGTGGCCGCCCCCGCTGCCGTCTCGATCAAGGCGGCACCCGCGGTGCGGGCGCTCGCGAGGCAGCTGCAAGTGGACCTGTCGATGGTTACGCCGACCGGACCGGACGGCGCGGCGAGCGCGGAGGACGTGCGCCGCGCCGCAAGCATGCTCGCCGAGATCGGGCCGCGGCTGCCGCTGCGCGGCGTGCGGCGCGCGATGGCGCAGAACATGGCGCTCGCCAATGCGGAAGTCGCGGCGGCGACCATCGTCGACGACGCCGACATCCACGCCTGGCGGACGGGCACCGACGTCACCGTCCGTCTGCTGCGCGCGCTGGTCGCGGGATGCCGCGCGGAGCCGTCGCTCAACGCCTGGTTCGACGGCCGCACGATGACGCGGCGGGTGATCGGGAAAATCGACGTCGGAATTGCGGTGGACACGCCGGATGGCCTGTTCGTGCCCGTGATGCGCGACGTGGGCAACCGCGACACCGCGGACCTGCGCCGCGGACTGGACGCGATGGTGGCCGACGTGAAGGCGCGCAAGATCCCGCCCGAGGAGCTGCGCGGTTGCACGATTACGCTGTCGAACTTCGGCATGATCGCGGGACGCTACGCTGCGCCGGTGGTGCTGCCGCCGACGGTGGCGATCCTCGGCGCGGGCCGCATTCAGGATGAGGTCGTGGCGGTGAACGGGGCGCCCGCCGTGCACCGGGTATTGCCGCTGAGCCTGACCTTCGACCACCGCGCGGTGAGCGGCGGCGAAGCCGGGCGCTTCCTCGCGGCGGTGATCGCCGGCCTGCGCAGACCCGAGTAGCGCGCGCGTCTTGGATCGGTGGCCTGGAAGGTCTTAGAATGCGGGCCTTGCCATCGGCCAAGGCTGGGCGAATGAAAAACTACGAGTCGGACACGACCCGGTTCATCCGTAACTTTCTGAACACGCATCCCGAAGTGGTCGAGAAGCAGAAGAAAGCGCGCGCCACTTGGTGGGACAAGCCGCAGGACTTGGAAGCGCGCAAGCGCTTGGAGCAGGCGCGCGTGCCGAAGAAATCCTACGAGTACTACAGCTGAGGCGGCCGCGACCGGAATCCAGCAAAGGCGGGATTGGCGACCACCTTCGCGCGAGGGTGGGTCGGAGCAGCATTTTGGCGAGTAAAATCAGGCGCCCATGCTCGAGCGAACCTGCGGCGGAGCTGTGGCGCAACCTCCGCACTGTCCGCACCCGGATCCGCTTGTGTTGTCGACCTCGCCAGAGGCATCAGTGATACTCCTGATCAAGAAGACCGACAACGACGGCCGTCTCGACCTGATTCCGCAATTCCTCGAGACCTCCTGGAAAATCGAAATCGTCGACGCCGCCGCTCCCAAGGCTCTAGCAACGGCGCTACGAACGGCCGACGCGATGCTTTCGATGAACTGGCAGTCCTCGATGCCCGCCGCGCCCCGGCTCAAACTGCTGCAGCTTCCCGGCGCCGGCACCGACGACATCGACTTTTCCACGGTGCCGCCGCACACCACGGTGTGCAATGTCTATGAGCACGAGATCGGCATCGCCGAGTACGTGCTGGCGGGGATGCTGCAGTGGACCATTGGCTTGCCGAAGCTGGATGCGGCGCTGCGCCGGGGAGACTGGTGGGGCTCGGCTCTGTGCGGGCCGTGGCACGGGGAGCTGCATGGCCAGACGCTGGGCATCGTCGGCTACGGCCGGATCGGGCGCGAGACCGCGCGGCGCGCGCTCGCCTTTGGCATGCACGTGATCGCCTGTAGCCGCACTCCGCGTGGCGCCGATGGGCTGGTCGAACGAGTGGAGCCCATGTCCGCGCTGGAGGCGCTGCTCGGGCAGGCCGACTTCGTGCTCATGGCGCTGCCGCTCGAGCCCGCCACGCAGGGCTTGATCGGCCCCGCCCAGCTTGCCCGCATGAAGCCGACCAGCGTTCTCATCAACGTGGCGCGCGGCGCGCTGATCGACGAGGCCGCGCTGTTCGCCGCCTGCCGCGAGCGGCGCATCGGCGGTGCGATCCTCGACACCTGGTACCGGTACCCTGCGCCGGAGGATCCGCACGGGGAGCCGTCGGCCTTTCCGTTCCGCGCACTCGACAACGTGATCATGACGCCGCACGCCTCGGGCTGGACGGAAGGGCTGCGGCCGCGCCGGAACCGCGTCATCGCCGAGAACCTGGACCGGCTCGCGCGCGGCGAACCGCTGCGCAACGTGGTGCGTCACGGCGCGCACGGAATGCAGATCGCAGCCGAGCCATGATTCCATCCGCAGTCCGCGAAGCCGCAGATATTCTCTGGCGCGCCTGGCGCGACGGAGTCAAGATCGACGCGCTCCCGCCGCGATGTCGCCCCGCAGACCGCCGCCAGGCCTACGCGGTGCAGGCTGCGGTGGCCGAAGCCTCGGGACAGGCGCTCTTCGGCTGGAAGATCGCGGCGACCAGCGCCGCGGGCCAGAAACACATCGGCGTCGACGGACCGCTGGCGGGACGGCTGCTACGGGATCGCGTCTTCGACTGCGGCGCCACTGTCCCGCTTGACCACAATGGCATGCGCGTCGCGGAAGCCGAATTCGCATTCCAGATCGGCAAACCGCTGCCGGCCCGCGGCCGGCCCTACTCGGTCGACGAAGTGCTGGACGCGGTGGACAGCCTGCATCCCGCGCTCGAGATCCCCGATTCCCGATATCGCGACTTCGTGCAGGCTGGTGCGCCGCAGCTCGTCGCCGACAACGCCTGCGCCTGCTGGTTCGTGCTCGGCACCGCGACCGGCGCACGCTGGCGCGATCGCGATCTGGCCGCGCATGCCGTTCGCGCCTACCGCAATGGTCGCTTCGATCGCGACGGCACAGGCGCCAATGTGCTGGGCGATCCGCGGGTCGCGCTCGCCTGGCTCACAAACGAGCTGACTGCGTACAGCGAGGGCCTGCTACCCGGACAGGTGGTGACGACCGGCACCTGCGTTACGCCGCTGGAGATCTCGCCCGGCGAGCATGTGCGCGCCGACTTCGGAGACTTCGGCGAGGTGGAAGCTCGATTCGCCTGATTGCAAACGCTCGGCACCGGGAGATGTTCTGAAAGAACTATTGCATGGCAGCGCGGGACGATTCCGTGCCATAGTGTTATAGCGTTATGCAGCTTTACTATCCCCGCTCGTTCCTCAAGCTCATCCTGGTGGGATTCGGCCTTGCCGTCCTGCCGCTGGCGCTCGCCCTGCTTTACAACGCCTATTCGATCCACCGCCTGGCCGATCACAGTCAGCGCATCCTCTACCAGGCGGTGCAGGCAGTGCAGACCAGCCGCGCGCTCAGGGAGCATGTCACCGCGATGGAACGCAGCATTCGGCAGTTCGCGATCGTCAATGAGCCCTCGGTCTTGCAGGCCTACGCCATGGCCCACGAGCGCTTTACCGAGATGGCGCGCCAGCTTGGCGGCTTTCCGCTCGAACCCACCCAGCGCGCGGCGCTCGACCGGCTGGTGGCGGTGGAGGCAACGCTGAGGGAGCGCGTCGCAACGGCAGCGGAAAATCCCTCGATGGGCGCGTCTCTGGTCGGGGAATTCGCGGCGCTGTCACAGGCTGCTCGCGAGCTGGATGAGCAGGGTAATCTGCTGGTGGACCGCGAAGTCGATACAGTCCAGCGCATGGCCGGCGAGGTGCAGCGCTTCATCTTCTGGCAGCTCCTGGCCGTGGCGCCCGTCGCGGTAGTGTTCGTAGTCGGCGCCACGCTGCTGATCCGGCGGCCGATCGCGCAAATCGAAACCGCCATCCAGCGTCTGGGAGAAGGCGAATTCGATTCCAAGATCGCGGTGAAAGGCCCGGCGGACCTGGAATCGCTCGGCCGACAGCTGGACTGGCTGCGGCTGCGGCTGCTCGAGTTGGAGGAGCAAAAATCGCGCTTCCTGCGTCACGTGTCGCACGAGCTCAAGACTCCGCTCACCGCGCTGCGCGAAGGCGTGGAGCTGCTCGCGGACGAGGTAACGGGCAAGATGACGCCGGGACAGATCGAAATCGCGCGCATCCTGAAGCAGAACACGCTGCGCCTGCAACGCCTCATCGAAGACTTGCTAAACTATCACAGCGCCCAGTTCCAGACGAGCGCGCTCACGCTCACGCGACTCAACCTCAGATCGCTGGTATCGCGCGTCTCACAGCATCACTCGCTCGCGATGCGCGCGAAGAACCTCAGCCTCAATCTCTCCGCCTCGGAACTCGAAATGGACGGAGACGAGAAAAAAATGGAAGCCATCGTGGACAACTTGCTGTCGAACGCGATCAAGTTCTCGCCCATCGGCGGGACCATTCGCATTCAGCTCCGAAGGCGCGGCGCGGACGTCGTGATGGACGTGATGGACGACGGCCCCGGCATCTCGCCGGAAGACCGCCCGCGGGTTTTCGAGCCTTTCTACCAGGGCAACACCCAGTACACCGGGCCAGTCAAGGGAACCGGACTCGGACTCGCGATCGTGCGCGAATATTCGCTTGCCCATCACGGTACCGCGGAAGTCATCGAAGACGGCAATCCCGGCGCCCATATTCGCGTCGTGGTGCCCAGCCATCAGCTGGAGGCGGCGGCCTGATGCGCGCGATCTGGGTCGCGCTCCTCCTCGCCGCAGCCGCTGGCTGCGCAACAGGCACCGGTCACCGGCAGGAAGGCGGATGGCTGCCTTCCATACGGCCGCTGCAGGACGACACCGAACGGATGCTCGGTTTTTACGAACGCGTGTTGAAAATGAAGGGCGAGGACCTGGTTCGTGAATATGAGACGATTAAGCAAGCCTACGACAAGGAGCCCGGCGAACTGAATCGACTGCAGCTGGCGACCCTGCTTTCCCTGCCTGCCGCAGGATTTCGCGACGAGTCTGCGGCGCTGAACCTGCTGCAGCCGTTCGCCAGGGACAAGCGCTACCAGAACTCTGCCTTGCGTCCGCTTGCGCTGTTGATGCACACCTATCTCACGGAGCTTCGGCGTGAAGAAGAAGCCTTGCAGCTTCAGATGTCCCGCCTGAAGGACGAACAACGCAGGGCCGATGCCTTGCAGCAGAAGCTCGAGGCCTTGCTGGACATGGAGATGAAGATGATCGAGCACGAGCAATCCGTGCCAACGAGAAAGAAATGAACACCAGAGGCAAAATCCTGATCGTCGACGACGATCCCGACATTCTGCGGCTGCTGACGTTCAGGTTGGAGGGTGCGGGTTACGCAGTGGAGAGCGCAGAAAGCGCGGAGCGCGCGCTCGGACGGCTTGCCGTATCAGTGCCGCAACTCATGATCACAGACATGCGCATGAGCGGCATGGACGGCATGGCGCTGTTCGAGAACGTACGCAAGAGCCACCCCGCCTTGCCGGTCATCATCCTGACGGCTCATGGCACCATTCCCGATGCCGTGTCCGCAATGCAGCGCGGCGTGTTCGGCTATCTCACCAAGCCATTCGATGGCAAGGAGCTGCTCGTTCAGGTGGAAAAAGCCGTGGCGGTCAGCGGTTCGAGCGCTGCGGGCGCTGCCAAGGGCGGCGACACCACCGAAAACGAGTGGCGCGCGGAAATCATCACCCGCAGCCCGGTGATGGAAAGCATCCTCGGTAAAGCCAAGCTGGTAGCGGGTAGCGATGCTAGCGTGCTGATCCGGGGTGAGAGCGGGACCGGCAAGGAAATGCTCGCCCGTGCAATCCACAAGGCAAGCTCCCGGACCGACAAGCCCTTCGTTGCAGTGAACTGCGGAGCGATTCCCGAGCAACTTCTGGAATCGGAGCTGTTCGGCCACATGAAAGGTTCCTTTACCGGTGCGGCACGAGATTACAAGGGACTGTTTCAGGCCGCGGACGGCGGAACCGTGTTTCTCGACGAGATTGGCGACATGCCGCTGCCGCTGCAGGTCAAGCTGCTGCGTGTGCTGCAGGAAAAGCAAGTGCGTCCGATCGGTTCGACGCAAACACTGCCCGTCAACGTGCGCATCATCTCGGCCACGCACCGCGACCTTGAAACCGAGATCTCATCCGGGCGTTTCCGCGAGGACCTTTACTACCGCCTGAACGTCGTTTCCTTCGCGCTGCCCTCGCTGGTCGACAGACGCGAAGATATTCCCGCGCTTGCCGCGCACTTTCTCGCCCACCTCGCGACGAAGTATGGCAAGACCCTTAATGGGTTCTCGGCCGAGGCGATGGAGATGCTGGTGAAGGCCTCGTGGCCTGGCAATGTGCGGGAGCTGTATAACGTCGTCGAACAAGCCGTCGCTCTCGCGACCACGTCCATTGTGCCGGCAAGCTTGGTCGAGAATGCCTTGACCGGTAGAACGGCCGAGCTGGCGTCATTCGAAAGCGCGCGCAGCGAATTCGAGCGCGACTACCTTGCCAAGCTGCTCAAGATCACGGGCGGCAACGTTACGCAGGCGGCCCGCCTTGCAAAGCGAAATCGCACCGAGTTCTACAAATTGCTGCAGCGCCACCACCTCGACCCGAAGATGTTCAAGGCGATTTGACGTCGGGCTCGTTTGCATTGTCTCTCTCGAGCGACAATAGAAAACCCACAAAAACAGTGAATTACGCACCTAGCCGGGGCTCACGTCGCTGCACGGCGACGCCGTAACTTTAGATACTTGTCGAACTTCGTGCTTTAAGATTATGATTTATGCGATACTCATCTTGTGGCATATAGTCTGCTAGCGCTAACACTTCGAGATCTCGGGCGAAAAAATCATTCCAATGAAAGAGCAAAAAAATAAATCACTGTTCTTCCTCGGCTGCGCCGCCGTCATCTCGATTACAACCTTCAGCGGGATCGGCATCGCAGCCATTACCGGCCATCTTCCGGTCGGGCACGGCCACCTCGATCCTTTTTTTGCATTCGATCAGGCAAGGGAAGATGGGCCACGGCTGATCGTCCCGCCTACGCCGCTGGGCCCGATGCATGCCGGATTGACGCAACAGAGTGAATCGCAACGGGCCACACGGCCGTTCGAGTTGCGCAAAGGACAGCGTTTGGCCAAGCGAGGCACCGTTTGCGCGACGTGCGGAGTAGTGAACTCGATCGAACCGAGGAACGCGCCTGCGGAATCGGATTCGGCCGATGCGTCGGGGATGAGCGGACAAGCCACGATGGAGGCCGGAGACGGCCGGTTTGCAGGATTCGCGGTCCCCTCCGCCCTGCAAGGCTCCAAAGGCGAAAGCTACGTCGTGCGAGTGCGCATGGAGAACGGCACCGTCCGGACCATTTACGAGAACCAGCGCCCGGTGTTCTCGGTCGGAGAGCGGGTGAAATTCGTCAACGGCTCGCTGGCATCCGAGAGCTGAGCCCAGGCTGCCGCGATTTCTGCATCTATGAGGCAACTCCTGCGAGACGTTATGGCCTGTGTGTTGGCGGCGTCCATGGCCAACGTGGCGATGCTGCCGTTGGCCAATGCCGGATTGGTCGCAACAGAGCAGGTGGCTGCCGGCTTCGTGTCGAATGGCGATTCGAACCGCTATCGCATCGAGGCGCTGTTCGCCCGCCCCGAGATCCAGGCAGAACTGATTCGCCGCGGAGTGGACCCCGCGGAAGCCCGCAAGCGGGTCGCAGCGCTGGATGACGAAGAAGCGCGGACGCTAGTCAATCATCTGGATGCCATGCCAGCGGGCGCATCCGACGTGCTTACCGTACTACTGGTGGTCTTCATCGTGCTTTTGGTAACCGACATTCTGGGATTGACCAAAATATTCAGCTTCACCCGCCCGATCAAGTAGCAGCTTTCAATGCGCTTTGATAGCGTATTTGGCGCCCGATTTCCTCCCTTGTCGGGCGTTTTTTTTATTCTCGCGTGCCTTGCTGCCTGCACCGCGCCGCAGACCCGGGCGCTTCGGGATACCGCGCCGTCCGAACCCCGACAGGTAGAACTGACGCAGACCCCTTTCTTTCCGCAATCCGATTTCCAGTGCGGCCCCGCCGCGCTGGCCACCGCACTGCGCGCCGCCGGGATCGCCGTCGATCCGGACTCGGTCGCGCCCCAGGTCTTTCTGCCCGAGCGCAAGGGCAGCCTACAGCTCGAAATGATCGCTGCGGCGCGACGTAACGGCGCGCTCCCGGTTCCGCTAGCGCCCGAGTTACGCGCGCTGCTCGTGGAAATGGGCGCAGGCCGTCCCGTCATAGTGCTGCAGAACCTGTCGCTCAGCTGGGCGCCGATCTGGCACTATGCAGTGGCGATCGGCTACGACCTCGACGCGTCGGAAATCATCCTGCGCTCCGGCCGTACCCGACGCCTGACGATGTCGATGAGCACATTCGAGCGAACCTGGGCGCGGGGCGGTTACTGGGCAATCGCGGTAGCAGCGCCTGGATCGGTTCCGGCAAGCGTTTCCGAACCGAGCTATCTCCAAGCAGCGCTGGCGTTCGAGAAGGTCGCCCCCCCGGATCAGAGCTTGCTCGCTTATCAGGCTGCAACGCGGCGCTGGCCGGCAAGCGAACTCGCCTGGATGGGCACGGGGAACAGCGCGTTCCGATTGAAGCAATGGCAGGTTGCCGAGTCGGCATTTCGACGGGCAGCCGAATCGGGAAAGGATCCGGTGCCTGCACTCAACAACCTTGCGCTCACGCTAGAGGCTACCGGCCGGATCGACGAAGCAATCGAAATCGCACGTCGGGCAACGGCCGCAGGGGGGCCGTTTGAGACTACCGCGCGTGAGACGCTGGCCGAGCTTCTCGCTCGCAGCGCCCACACCGCGACGACGGAGAAGCAATGACGAAAGCGCTCCTGTGCCCGGCCGCCGTGCTCGTGCTCCTTCTCAGCGCCTGCGGGCCGACGAAAAAAGAGCCGGACGTAAATCTGGCGGGATATCCTGCACCGTTCCGCGCCGGTTATATCGACGGCTGTAACTCTGCCCGACGCGCGGCAGGTACGGTGCGCGACAGTGGCCGTTTCAAGTCCGACCAAGCTTACGCGGCTGGCTGGCGCGACGGCTTCGACATCTGTAACCGTCAGAAGTCAGGCAAATAATCGGGCTTCTCTGCCAGGCCGCGTCC
>Ga0070741_10005418_pt1 | contig 28407 bp, 27 predicted proteins | sample Coa_R1_4_FD_66440 | JGI IMG/M metagenome (GOLD analysis project Ga0070741, IMG submission 66440) | Surface soil microbial communities from Centralia Pennsylvania, which are recovering from an underground coalmine fire - Coalmine... | ecosystem: Environmental > Terrestrial > Soil > Unclassified ... | reverse complement strand
CTCGGCGAACGCCGCCGCGAAGTAGCGCGAAGGCATGTACGAATCGCCGACGGCGAGGATCTTCACGGTTGGTCGATTCTCTCAGGCGGCGTGGAGAGCCTCCGCACCGGTGATCATCCGGACGATCTGTTCCATGTCGCTGTCACGTGTGCGAACGACCCCGGCATTTCTTCCCGCGCGCAGAACCATGACCCGGTCCGAGAGCTCGAGGACCTGCGGGAGGTTGTGACTGATGAGGATGATCGAGAGACCCTGCTCGTTGATGCGACGGATGACGTCCATCACGGCTGCCGTTTCCCTCACCCCGAGCGCCGCCGTCGGCTCATCCATGATGACGATCCGTCGGCCGAATGCCGGCGCGCGCGCGACGGCGACCGCCTGTCGCTGGCCGCCGGACAGCGTTTCCGTCCGTTGTCTGACCGACGGGATGCCGATGTTCAGGGTGTCAAGGTGCTTGCGGGCCTCTCGACGCATTGCACGCTTGTCGATAAAGGGAAGGCGTCGACCGACGGGCCCGCCGAAGCGGAGCTCTCGACCGAGGAAGAGATTCTCGGCGACATCGAGGGTGGCAACGACGGCGAGATCCTGGTAGACGGTCTCGATGCCATGCTCGCGTGCCGCGAGAGGAGTGTGGAAGACGACGGGCTTCTCGTCGAGACGAATGGCACCGCTGTCGGGCTGTAGCGCGCCGGAGAGGATCTTGACGAGCGTCGACTTCCCGGCCCCGTTGTCTCCCACCAGTGCGAGCACTTCGCGGGGGTAGAGCTCGATCTCGACGCCGCGCAGGGCCTCGACGTGCCCAAAGGCCTTGGAGATCCCGCTGGCGCTGAGCAAGGGAGCGGGATTGTCGAGCTGAATGACGCCTCCTTTTGGCCGTCGAGGAGCTGCCTTCCTGTACGGACAGGGTATGACCCTATGGCGGGAAACCCTGACGGTCAAGCGGCGGCATCGCCCTTGCTTGTACGGACAGCGTGACGTATTGTCGCGCGGTCCGGTCGTCGTACAGGAGGGCATCTCATGGGTGGAGCATTGGGCGCAGGACGAGCGAGGCCGGCTGTTCTCGCGATGGTGACGATTGCAGCCCTGGCCGTCGCCGTCACGCTCGCGGGCGCTGCTGGGGCGTCACGCGAGAAGACATCGAAACCGAGCGGTACCCCGGCGAGCCTGATCGCCCAGGCCAAGGCGGACGTCCTTGCCGCGGCAGGCTGGCCGAAGACGTGGAAGGGGCCGACAACCCCGACCACGCCGCAGAAGGTCAAGAACATCGTTTTGATCTCCTGCAGCCAGGCCACCGCGTGCGCACGCGAGACCGCGGGCAGTGCGGCCGGCGCGAAGGTCATCGGCTGGCACACAACGGTCGTGGACGGCAAGGGCGACCCCAACGTGATGAGTGCCGCGATCCGCAACGCAGTCGTGAGCGGCGCGAGCGGAATCATCCTCGAAAGCACCGGTGTCAGCGCTCTCGTGGACGCGTTGAAGTTCGCCAAGTCGCACCACGTCCCGGTCGTGAACAACGGGGCGATCGCCGCAAAGCAGGCAGGTGTGGATCCGAGCCTGGTCGCGGGGAGCAACCCCGATCCGAACGTTCAGCGTGGAAAGGTGAGCGCCGATTGGATGATCTGGAACAGCAACGGCACCGCCGGCGTGGTGATCTTCCGGACCACTGACGCTGGGCTGCAGACGCGCGACGCGGCCACGGTCGCACGGCTCAAGCAGTGCACGGGGTGCACGATCCTCTTCCAGGACGTCGTCGGATTCGACATCACCACGACGCCGAAAATGACTCAGGAGATCAACTCGATCCTCGACCGCTTCGGTAACAAGGTTAAGTACATCCGCGATCCGTACAGCGCCGCGGACGCCTTCGCCGTGCCCGCACTCCAAGCGCGTGGCCGCTCGGATGTTCAGGTCCTGTCGGACGCGCCGTCGACCCTGCAGATGCAGCAGTGCTACCAAGGGAAGAACATCGGCGCGGTCTACGGCGACGACCTGAACTGGGTCGGCTGGGAAGGCGTCGACATGATGAATCGCGTCCTCGAGCATCCGGGTGTAGCCCCTCCGGCGGAGAACACGGTTTACGTCATGCTTCTCTCCCCGAAGTTCGCCCGTCCTGGCACGCCGAAGTCTGCGCTCTGCCCGGCGGACAACAACTTCAGCGGTAGCAACCCGGTCGACTTCGCAGCGAAGTACAAGCAGCTGTGGGGCATCAAGTAGAGCCGGCCGACTCGACGGATCCTCTGCGTCCCGGCTCTGCGGCCGGGACGCAGAACGTCGAGCTGACGGAGTTGCTCGGCGGCCCGATGGTCGTCTCCACAGTCGGCATGGCGGTCGCAGACCTCCGGTCCGCCATGGAGAAGTACTGGGAGACGTTGGGCTGGGGCCCCTGGCGCATCTATCGGCAGGAACCCCCCTCGCTTCAGGAGATGCGATATCGAGGAGCGGCTGCTGAGTTCTCGTTTCTCGTCGCAGGAACGTCTGCACCGGGCGGTACAGCCTTCTGGCTATGCCAGCCGCTCGAGGGTCCCAGCCTGTACCGCGATCTTGTCGATGAGGGGCTCCCCGGACCGCACTTCATGACCGTCTGGCGAAGCACGAGAGAAGAGAGCGACACCGCCCGTCGATGGTTCCAGGATCACGGGGCGACGGAGTTGATGTCCGCTCGTGTCGACCGTTCGATCGAATTCGCGTTCCTCGACACGCGAGACCTTTGCGGGATGATTCTGGAGACCGGATATGGCCGTTCCGACAGCCAAATACTCGAGGCGACCTTTCCCTAAGGGACTCGACACCGCGACGGTCTTCGACCGATTCGCCGACGCGCTCGCGCGGTACGGGCTCGTGATCGTCACGGTCCTGGTCATCGTGCTCTTCTCGGCGCTCCGACCCTCGACGTACTTCACCTCGACCAATTTCGAGGTGATCGCGACCAACCAGGCGCCGACATTGCTCCTCTCCCTCGCAATACTCCTGCCTCTGATCTCCGGAGAGTTCGATCTCTCGGTTGCGGCGAATTTCGGCTTTTGCGAGCTGCTCGCCGCCGGTCTGATCGTGAACCAGGGACTTCCTTGGCAGGTTGCAATCGTGGTCACGCTCCTGGTGGGTGGGGCGCTCGGGCTTCTAAACGGGCTCCTCGTCGTCGTGTTCCGACTGAACTCGTTCATCGCCACGCTGGGATCGGCCACGATCATCGGCGGGATGACGACCTGGTACTCGGGAGGACAGACGCTCGTCGGGAACTTCGCCTCCGACTTTCTCAAGATCGGCTCGATCCAGATCCTGGGATCGATGTCGGTCTTCGTCGTTTACGCGGTTGCGGTCGCGCTCGTTATCTGGCTCGGGCTCAGCTACTTGCCTGCCGGCCGCCACCTCTATGCAACGGGCGGTGGGCGGGTCGCAGCAGTCGTACTCGGACTTCGGACCGGGCGGCTCATCGTCGCCGCGTTCGCCCTGTGCGGCGTGATAGCCGCGCTGACGGCAGTCGTGACGACAAGCCAGCTGACCAGCGGACAACCTGCGCTCGGAGCCGAGTATCTGCTGCCGGCGTATGCAGGCGCCTTTCTCGGTGCCACAACCATCAACATCGGCTTGTTCAACGTGTGGGGCACCGTCATCGGCGTCTACCTGCTCGGGGCGGGCGTGGCCGGCCTGCAGCAAATCGGCGTCCCCTCGTACGTCCAAGACTTCTTCAACGGCGGAGCGCTTCTCATCGCCGTTGCCGCTTCCGGCTACGTGGCTCGCCGCCGCGCTGGGGGCCCGGCCAAGGTGATCGGACGCAGGGACGGCGAAACGGTGTCCGGCCGGCCCGACGACGTGGCCGTCACGCTTCCGAGAGAGGCTGGATCGTGACGGTGGAGGTCGGCCTGTTCCGCATCGTTCCCGCGAGGTTCGACGAATTCGGTCCGGTCGCAGAGGACATCCGTGCTGCCTTTGCACGAGGCGACATCCCCGGCCTCAGGGCCTTTCACATGGCCCCCGCGCTCGAGGACTCCGGGCGATGGGCAGTGTTGGTCGAATGGGAGTCGGTCCTCGATCACGGACGGTTCGTCGATTCGCTCGAGGGAAGGCGACAGCGCTCGCTTCTCGCCAACTTCATGATCGGGGACGCCGAGGTATTTCACCTCTCGCTCGACTCGGTTCTGGTGCCGAGTTGAACGTGACACTGAACGGCCGACACGTCCTCGTGACCGGCGCTCGCGGAGGAATCGGATCGGCGATCGTCCGAGTTGTTCGTGAAGCCGGCGCCACGGTCTTCGAAACCGACGCTGCCGAAGCCGAGGGCGTGCATCGCTGTGACGTATCGTCCGAGAGCGATGTTGCGGCCGCCTTCGACGAGGCGGCACGAGAGACTCCTCTGACTGATGTCGTCCACGCGGCCGGAATCTGCGCGACATCACCGGTCGCCGAGCTCGAGCTCGCGGAGTGGAACCGCATACTCGAAGTGAACCTCACGGGTTCGTTTCTCGTCGGACGGGCGGCGGCGAGAGCATTGCCGGACGACGGCACGATCGTGTTCATCGCATCCGTTGCCGGCCTCACCGGCGATCCGTTCTTCGGCGCCTACTGCGCGAGTAAGTTCGGCGTCATCGCGCTCACGCAAGTGCTCGCGCGCGAGCTCGGACATCGCGGAGTCAGAGTGAATGCCGTCTGTCCGGGAGGAGTTCGAACCGCGATGAGCGCAGAAACGATCCATCGCGACGCGCTTCGATTGGGCCGCCGAGAAGCAGACCTCCGGTCCCTCTATGAGAGCGACTCGTTCGTGAATCGATGGGCGGACCCCGCAGAAGTGGCCGACGCATGTCTCTTCCTCCTCTCCGACATGTCGTCCTACATGAGCGGACATTCGCTCGTCCTCAACGGCGGCGGCAACCTCTCATCTCACCGATGACGAAATACGCCATGACGACGAAAGGGCCGGTTGCGGCCGACGAGCTGGGAATCGTGCTTCCACACGAGCATCTTCTCTTCGACTTGACGGGCTTCCTCACGGCGCCGCGCGACGAACGTGAGCGCGAGCTCGCCGATGCGCCTCTCACGCTCGAGAATGCCGGCGACCTGCGCAGAAGCCCACTCGCGTCCCGCGAGAACCTCCGAATGCAAGATGCCGAGGTCGCTGCGCGGGAGCTCGGCTATTTCCGGGACGCAGGCGGGCGCACCGTCGTCGACTGCACGCTTCCGGAGATGAAGAGGGATGTTCGCGCCGTGTCGCAGCTGGCCGATGCAACGGGCCTGAACATCATCGTCGTGACCGGCCACTACGTGAAGTCGATGCAAGGGCCCGAGGTCTCGAGACAGTCCGTGGACGAGATCGCCGCCTGGATGATCTCGGAGCTTCGCGAGGGGATCGACGACACCGGAATACGAGCGGGAGCCGTCAAGTTCGGGCTTACGAGCGTGCCGCGGATGCCCGCCGAGGAGCGCAAGTGCCTCGAAGCGGCAGCCTTGGCACAGGCGGAGACAGGAGCGCCGATAACGATTCACAACCCGTTGCCGTTCGAGAAACGCGGCGTCGAGGTCGTTCGGCTCCTCGTACGAGCCGGCGCTGATCCCGAGCGGGTCATCATGGGCCACATGACGCACACGGCCCCGGACGATCGCTACCACCGTTCGATCATGGACACGGGGGCGACGGTCGAGTTCGACCGGTTCGGACAGGAGCTCTACCAAGAGGTGGACCGCGGGTTCAACCGGTGGGGCTTGTACTCGGGTGAGCCCCGAGACTCGGACGTCGTCAATGAGATCGTCGCGCTCGTCAAGGACGGGTACGTCGATCGGATACTGCTCTCCCACGACGTCGGGTTCCGCAACGGCCTGAGATCGTTCGGCGGCTTCGGGTACGCGCACGTCCCGACCCGGATAGCCCGATACCTCGAACGGCAAGGTGTCGACGAGTGGGAGCTCGAGCAGCTGATCGTGCGAAATGCAGCGCGGCTGTTCGCCTACCTTCCAGACGAACTCTCGAGAGCCAATCCCGCGGGCGTCAGCTGACTGCGACCTTCCCGGTCGAGTCCGGCTGTACGGACAACGAACGTCGCTAGCACCATTGACACGAGCGGTCTGCGGCGAGAAGATCGACCCTTGCTTGTCGTCCTGTCATGACAAGGAGGTGCGGACTCGCCCCCAACACGGAGCTCGGCGTATCCACCCGTCTCGTCCACGGAAGATCGTGCACTCGGCGGAAAGCCTGAACGCCCTGCCGCTCGGCTACGCGTATCAGCCCCATCAGGAGGAAAACGTATGCGAGGCACCACAATCCCGCGGAAAGGCGGCCTACTCATCTCTGCCGCCGTCGTCGCCGCACTCGTCTTCACCGCCTTTGCGACGGCATCCGGCCGCTCTACGCACGGCAGCATGTACGCAAAAGCGAAGTCGCACTACACCTTCGTCGTGAGCAACAACTTCCTCGGCAACGACTATCGCCCTCAGCTGCTGAGGCTGGCGAAGCTGACGGCAAACCTTCCGCCGTTCAAGGGCAAGGTGACGGTGAAGGTTGTCGAGTCTCAGCCGACGACTGCCGCGCAACTCGCGGACCTCAACAACATCATCCGAACGAAGCCCGACGCGATCCTCCTGGAGCCGCCCGATCCGACCGCGGTCAACTCGGCCATCAAGCGGGCTTGCAACGCGGGAATCATCGTGATCGACGTGGATCAGTCGGCCACGGAGCCGTGCGCCTGGACGGTCGCCGAGGACTTCTACCATGCGCAATACATCCTCGGGGAGTGGATGGGCCAGGCACTGCACGGCAAGGGCAAGATCTTCGTCGACGATGGCTTGGCCGGTCCGGACATTGCCAAGACGATCGAGAAGGGTTTCCTGGACGGCCTGAAGTTCCAGGCCCCCAACGTCCAGGCCGTTGCCCATTACCAGGGCCAATTCTCCAACGCGCCCTCACAGCAGGCGGTATCGAGCCTGCTCGTCGGAAACAAAGACGTCAACGGGATCTCGAACCAGGGATACTGCTCGCCGGTTGAGAACGCGCTCAAGTCGGCGGGTCTCCAGCCGCTGCCTGTGACCTGCTACGGCTACAACGGAGAACTGCGACAGTGCGTGGTGAATCACTGGCAGTGCGGCGTCTCGACAGGCGCGCCGACCGGCATCCAGATAGCCATGAAGACGGCGCTGGACATCCTCGACGGCAAGGCAAACCCGCCGAAGAACAAGGTGATCGCGAATCCGGAATGGATCTACGTCACCGGCTCGCCCTCGTTCCACCCGAAGAAGACCTTCGGCATCCCGGTGGTGCAGGTCACTCAACGGACGTGTGGCACGAAGACCCCGCCGCCGGGAACGACCTGCAGCGATCTGCCGGCCGGCATGGCGATGCCCTTCACGCTTCCGGCCTACCCCGTGAGCGGTCTCGCAGCCGCGGGGAAGTAGCAGGCGGAACGGCTGAGCGCAGGGGTCGCAATCGAAACGGAGAGCACCAGGCCCCCGGACCTGGTGCTCTCCGGTGTGTCGAAGACCTTCGGGGGCGTCGTCGCACTTCGCGGTGCAAGCGTCCACGCGTATGCCGGCGAGGTCCACGGCCTGATCGGCGAGAACGGCGCTGGGAAGAGCACCCTCGTGAAGATCCTCTCCGGTGCAATAGCACCGGACAGCGGCGAGATCGTGTATCGAGGCGTCTCCCTCCTCGAGAGCGCAACCGTCGACGCGCGACGGGCCGACATCGCGACGGCGTATCAGGAACTGAGCCTCATTCCCGATTGGGACGTGGCTACGAACCTCCTGTATGCGACGGGCGAAGCCGTGCGGCGCGGACGAGTCAACGTCAGGGCAGCGCGCCGCGCAGCAGCCGACATCATGCGCGACTTCGGCATCGTCGGAATCGACCCGGCGCGATCGGTGCGCACGCTGAGACTGGCCGAGCGCCAGATGCTCGAGATCATGCGCGCCCTCATCGCCCAGCCTCAGATCCTGATCCTCGACGAGCCGACATCGGCACTCACGCCCGATCAGGTCGGGTGGTTCTTCGAGCAAGTACGGTCGTTCGTCGAGAGGGATCGCGTCGTGCTCTTCATCTCGCACCGCCTCGAAGAGATCCGCGCGCTCTGCCATCGCGTGACCGTTCTTCGAGACGGCAGCAACGTTGGAGGCGGTATCACCGCGGAGTTCACCGGTCGGCACCTCGTGCAGTTGGTGGCCGGCGAAGCCGCGAAGAGAGCCCTCGACGAGGAACGTGCACGCCGAGAGGTGGTGAGTTCGCGCATTCGATTCACGTTGAGAGAGTTCTCGTCGCCGCCAGAGCTCGCCTCCCTCGATCTCGACGTTCGGGAGGGCGAGATCGTCGGAGTCGCCGGGCTGGAAGGTCAAGGGCAACTCGAGCTGTTCCTCGCGCTCTATGGAGCACGGCGCTCCGGCGGGAGCGCTGAGCTCGATGGCAGGAGGCTCAACCTCCGTAGCCCGGCCGCCGCGATCGGCCAGCGCGTCGGCTTGGTTCCGCACGACCGCGGGCTGGCCCTCTGTATGCCCCTTTCCATCCGCGACAACCTCACGCTCGGAAGCCTCGATTCCATCTCGCGATTCGGGCTCATCGACCGACAGCGCGAAGCCACGCTCGTCCGAAAGGCGATGACCTCACTGCGTGTGCGGGCGCGAGGCGCCCGGACACCGGTCGAGACCCTCTCTGGCGGCAACCAGCAGAAGGTGCTCCTCGGTCGCGTCTTGTCGCTGGAGCCGAGTCTGCTCCTTCTCTACGACGCGACACGCGGCGTGGACGTTGGGACGAAGGCGGAGATCTTCCACCTCGTCCGCGAGCAGGCGGATGCGGGTGTCGCGATTCTCTTCTACTCCACGGACGTTGCCGAGCTGATCGCGCTCAGCGACCGGATCGTCGTCCTGCACGACGGCCGAATCCGCGCGGAGCTCACCGGGGAGGACATCACCGAGGAGAAGGTCATCGGTGCAGTGATCGGAAGCGCGCGCCATGACTGAGACGACCGGAGGCCTTACGCAATCCATGGGCGCGTTGCTCGACCTCTCGACGGGCGGACGGCTTCGGCTGAACCGCGACCTCTTGACGGTGCTGATGCCGTATCTCTACTGCGTCGCTCTCATCATCGCGATCGCATCGCTGAACTCGTCGGTTCTCATCGGCCCCGGTGCGCTCGACATCCGCGCGACTGCCCTGATGCCGCTCGCACTCATCGGCATCGGTCAGACGCTCGCGATGTTCACGGGTGGAATCGATCTTGCGGTCGGCGGGATCATGAGTACTGCGACGGCTCTCCTCGCGACGCACTTCAGCTCCTCGGGTGCGACGCTCGTCGCCGAGCTGGCTGCGGTCGTGGCGTTCGGCGCGTTGGGCGGAGCCGTCAGCGGTGCCGTCATCGCCAGGACGAGCTTGCAGCCGTTCATCGTGACGCTCTCCACCTGGTCGATCTGGGGCGGCATCGCGATCCTCTTCCTGCCGCAAGAGGGTGGCACTGTCTCGCCCGAGCTCACGAGCTGGCTGACCGGGTCGGTTGGGCCGGTGCCCAAGTCGGTAATCGCGGTCGGAGCGTTGGTCGTGCTTTGGCTTTGGTTTCGCTGGTCACGCTTCGTGCTCGATCTCAAGTCGATCGGGAGCGACGTGAACCGCGCGCGCCTTGCCGGAGTACCCGTTACGCGCCGGAGGATCGAGACGTATCTCGTCTCCGGAACGTTCGCAGCTCTCGCCGGAATCTGGCTCGCGGGCCAGCAGGGGGGTGGATCTCCGGTCGTCGGCAACGACTACATCCTCACGTCAGTCGCGGCAGTGGTGATCGGCGGCACGAGCATCTTCGGAGGCCGCGGATCGGTCGCGGCAACGATCGCCGGCGCACTGGCACTTCAGATGATCCCGGACCTCATCTTCACGTTGAACATCTCGAGCTTCTGGACCGGCTTCGTCCAGGGGGCGCTGCTGATCGTCGCTGTGCTCATCAGCTCCCTTGTGCTGCAATCGGGGAGGGGTCGCGTTGACCGCTGACGCCAGGGGCTCCGACGCCCACGAGGGCGCTTCGATGGCTCAACTCGGGACGGAGTTCGCGCGACGCAATCGCGGCATTCTCGTCGCGTACGGGATCGTCGTGATGCTCTTCGTCGCGGGAACCATCCACTCGATCGGCTATGCGAATCCGAGCAACATCCGATCGCTTTTGATCTACGGATCGACCATCGGGATTGCAGCAGCCGGCCAAGGGCTGTGCATCCTGACCGGCGGCATCGATCTCTCGATTCCGTGGACCATGACCGGAGGTGCGGTCCTCGCGGCCCAACTCTCACACGGCCAGACGAGTCGTCTCCCGCAGGTGTTCCTTCTCCTCGCAGGACTCGCGATCGTCGTCGGGCTTATCAACGGCGTCGGTGTGGCGTACGGCGGGGTGCCGCCGATCATCATGACGCTCGGGATGAACGGCGCGCTCCAGGGATTGGTGCTCGTCTATACGAACGGCGGCGGCTCGGCACCGGCGCCGCCGTCGCTTCAGCGTTGGGTGACCACGAACTGGCTCGGCATCCCCAAGCAGGTCCTGATCTGGGCGGTCATCGCGGTGGTCATGTCGGTCGTCCTTTCCCGCGGGACGCTCGGACGGCGCCTCTACGCCATCGGAACCAACTCGAGCGCAGGCTTCCTCGCAGGAAACAACATCAGGCGGACCCTCGTCATCCCCTACATCGTCTCAGCCCTCTGCGGCGTTCTCAGCGGCATCCTGCTGATGGCTTTCACCGGCGGGGCGTACTTCACGCTCGGCGATCCATACCTCTTCGCCACGGCAGCAGCCGTCGCGGTCGGCGGCGCCTCGATTCTGGGCGGCTCCGGCCATTACCTCGGAACCGTCGCCGGCGCCCTGGTTCTGACGTTGATGGTGTCGCTGCTGACGCTGCTCAATGTCGGCCAGGCATGGTTGAACATCGCCTACGGATTGATTCTTCTCGGAGCGCTTCTTCTCGCCACGCCGAAGGCGTCGAGACAATGACTCACTCAATGGCCGAGGAAAGGAGACGGTGATGGTCGACGTCGAACGGTACGTGACCGAGGAGCTCAGGGAAGGCGTCAAGCAGTCGCTCCCGGAGATCGAGATGATCGGCGACCTGACGCTGCGCGAGCAGGTCGTCGAGCTCCACGCGATCGCACTTGCCGAGACCTCGTATCGAAGGATCGAGGACATTCCGCCGTCCGGCGTCCCGGAGAGCCCGCTGATGACTCGTGGGACGCAAGCGGATCACTATCGGGGTGTGGCGACCATGGCGGTCGGGATGGCCAGGGGACTCGAGGCGGTCATGGGCTCGATCGAGATCGACTACGACCTGCTGATCGCGGCGGCGCTCGTCCATGACGTGGGCAAGGCATACGAGTTCGCCGGCTGGGAGCGCTGGAGGAGCGAGCGGAGCCGGACAGGGTTCCCGGCGCTTCGCCATCCTGTGTATGGCGCGCATCTTGCGCTCGAGATCGGCATGCCGGAGCCGATCGTGCACTGCATCGCGGCGCATCCCTACATGGGCGAGGGCCAGTTTGTGAAGGCGAGCGTCGAAACGACGATCGTCCAGTACGCCGACGTGGCCTTCTGGAAGATCCTCGATGCGGGTGGTCTCCTCGAGGCCGAAATGGACATCACCGGTGTGCCCCGACGTTGACCCGGCCTCGCCTGGCGCTCGGCTCTTGGGGAAGGTGGCCCTCGTCTCCGGCGTTGCACACGGTATCGGGCGTGCCATCGCGGAGGCTTTCGTCCACGAGGGCGCGAGCGTGATCGGCGTCGACATTCTCCGGCCTGTCGGTGACCTCGAGCTCGCATCCATGCACCAGCGCGACGTCACGGATGAGCGGACATGGACAGAGCTCGCTCGCGAGCTCGCCGGCGATCCTCCGCACATCGTCGTCAACAACGCGGGCGGCCTGATCGACTCGTCGCCGCTCCACGAGCACTCCACCGAGACCTGGAAGCGAACGCTGGACCTGAATCTCTCGAGCGTCTTCTTCAGCATGCGGGCATTCATCCCGCCGATGGTCGAGAGGCGATCTGGGTCGATCATCAACGTCGGGTCGATCTCCGGCTTGCGCGGCCAGCCGGATGCTCCCGCGTACCAAGCCGCGAAGGCCGGGGTTGCGATTCTGACGCGGAACGCGGCGGTCACGTACGCACGTCTCGGCGTACGCGTGAACACGCTCACACCCTCGGTGGTCGAAACCGAGGGCCTCGGTGCGAGCACGTCCGACCGAACGGCGGCGTTCGTGGCCCGCGTGCCGCTCGGACGCCCGAGCTCCCCCGGCGAAGTGGCGTCGGCTGCGGTGTTCCTCGCTTCCGATGAGTCATCCTTCGTCACAGGTGCCGACCTCAGGGTCGACGGCGGGTACCTGGCGTGAGGCCGCTCTACGGTTTGCGGGTGCTGAAGGTCGGTCAGATGGATGTGCCCGGCCCGCAGGTGTTCTGGATGTCGGACTGGGACCGCTGGTTGACACTTCACTTCAACGTCCTGCTCGTTCAGGGTCACGGAGTCACGATGCTCGTCAACAGCGGCCCCCCGGCAGACCTCACGCCCCTTAACGCCCATGTGAGGTCAGTGCTCGGCCCGCGGGCAACCTTCCAGAGGACGGAGGATGAACGCATCGAGGCGCACTTGGAGCGCCTCGGCCTCACTGCCAACGACATCACCCACGTCGTCGTCACGCCCTTGACGCTGTATTCGACATCCGGGCTCTCCCTGTTCGCCCGCGCGGAGATCTGCCTCTCCAAGAAAGGCTGGATCGCGTTCCACACGACCCACGATCATCCCCACGATGTTCGCTGGGCGACGCTGTCGAAGGAGACCCTCAGCTATCTCGTGCTCGATGCATGGGATCGAGTGCGGCTGCTCGAGGACGAAGACGAGGTTGCCGAAGGTATCCGGACGTGGTGGGCGGGCACACATCACCGCGCGTCGCTCGCGATCGAGATCGATACGACCGCGGGCGTCGCCGTTGCCTCCGACGCGTTCTTCTATCGCGAGAATGTCGCCGACGGGAAACCGCTGGGGATCAGCGAGAGCCTGGATCAGGCGCTCACCTGCTATGCACGAGTCCGGCGCGTCGCCGATCACATCGTGCCCCTCAATGACCCGCGTCTGACGCGGGATTATGCCGACGGCGTTGTCGCCGAGGAGGTCCAGGGATGACGGAGCAGCGCGACCAGGATCGAGTTCCGCCGCAACTGCCGGGCGCAATCGAGCGCGACTCGCCTGTGCCTTTCTACTTCCAGCTCGCCACGCTATTCGAGCACGAGATCTTCAGCGGCCGCTGGCCGGCGGGCGTCCGTATTCCCTCGGAGCCGGACATCTGCCGCCACTATCAGCTTTCACGCACGACTGTCCGCCAAGCGTTGTCGCGCCTCGAGCAGCAGGGCGCTGTCAAACGCGTTCGCGGCCAGGGCACCTACATCGAGCACGCTCGTCCAAGATCTTGGATGCTCCACTCGCCGCTCGGTCTGTTCCAAGGTGAGATGCACCGCCACGGGCTTGTCACGTCGAAAGTGCTGCGCGCCGACGTGTCGCCCCTTCCGAGCTGGGCGACAGACGCGCTCGGTCTTCCTCCCGGCAGCACCGGGGTCACACTCGAGCGACTCAGATCCGTCGACGGGGTCCTGGTGATTTACGTCGTCAATCATCTTCCCGCTGACTTCGCGGACATCGTGCTGACCTTCGAGACCCCGGATGACTCGCTGTATCAACGACTCCGCGAGCAGCTCGGGGTCGAAGTGGTCAGCGGCGTGCGCAACATCGAGGCAGTGGACGCTGAGGAACGGATGGCCGCCCTGCTCGACGTACCTCCCGGGTCCCCCCTGGCGTTGATCGAGTCCGTGTCGTGGGACGAGGCCTTGCGACCGTTCGATTGCTATCGCGCGTGGGTCCGCACCGACCGCATGAAGATCGAGATCCAGATCTCGTCGACCGTTGGATCTCAACCGACAAGTGATCGCGGCCCATACCTCGCCGGACGGAACGCCTGAGCGTCGCCGAACTCGGAGGCACGAGTTCTTGACACAGGCCGTGTCGCACGCATAACGTCGTCCTGTCCGTACAACAAGAGCCGGGGGACGCGAGAACAAGTGGCCGACGGGCCCGTCGGGATCATCACGGGAGGCCTGAAGGGAATCGGCGCCGCCTGCGCGGTCGAGTTCAGCCGGCTCGGGGCACGGCTGGTCCTTGCCGCCCGCTCCCTCGCCGGCGGCCAGGAGCTCGTCTCCCGCGTTGGCGAAGCCGGCGGCGACGCGGTTCTCGAATCGGTCGACGTCCGCGACCCGCTTGCTCAGGAGCGCCTCGCCCGGCGCGCCCTCGACGAGTGGGGACGGATCGACTTCCTGCTCGCGAATGCTGGAGTCGCCGATCAGAGCCGCGTCTCCAAGGGCGACCCTGGGCGATGGCGCGCCGTCGTCGAGACGAACCTCCTTGGCGTCATCTACTCGTGCCGTGCCGTCCTGCCCGCGATGCTCGACCAGGGCTCGGGTCACATCCTGATCATGTCATCCGTCTCCGGCCGGGAGTCGTACGTCGGCGAGCCCGTCTACATCGCGACGAAGTGGGGCCAGGTCGGCTTTGCCCACGCGCTGAGGCTGGAGCTCCTCGAGCCCGGAATCCGCGTCACCGTCATCGAGCCAGGCCTCGTCGACACGCCGCTCACGCGCGACAACCCAAAGGTGAAGCCGCTCCTCGACGAGATCGAACCGTTGACCGCGGAGGACGTCGCGCGCGCGGTGGTGTTCGCGTTCCAGGAGCCGTCACGGGTCGCGGTGACCGAGATCGTCATACGTCCTCAACACCAGCTACTGCCACAGCTCTGACCAAAAGGAGGGCCACCGGAAGAAGAAGAGGAGGGCAAGTCCGCGCAGATGGGGTCGCCGTCATGGGGTTCTGATTCCTGGGAGGTAGTCAATGTCGGAGAATCACGAAGAGCTCGTACGGGCATCTTCCCGAGGCGTAAGCCGCAAGGGATTCGTCCTCGGTGGAGCGGGCGTCGTCGGTGCTCTCGGACTTGGTCCGATCAGCTCGGCGTTCGCCTACGTCAATCGAGCATCGAACACGAAGCAGATCGCGTTCGCCCAGCCGGACACGGCGTTCGCTGGATATCCGCTCCTGCTCAAGGGAGTGACCGACTACGCGAAGTCGCGCGGCTATCAGGTGCTCGAGAGCCACGCGAACTCGCAGCTGAGCGCACAGGTCAACGAGATAAACACCTGGATCGCACAGGGGATCGGCGGCATCATCGTCCTCCCGCTCGACAACAACGCGATGCTGCCGCTGATCCAGAAGGCCCACGGGGCCGGCGTGAAATTCCTCGACTACTCCGACAACGCGCTGCCGGGCGTTGACGGCTGGGTGATCTTCAACAACCTCCAGGGTGCGGGGCTCGTGGGGAGATACGTCGGGAACTGGATCAACAAGACCCTCGGAGGAAACGCCAAGGTCGCCCTCCTGACGCACGAGGTCCAGAAGACAGGGCGAGATCGAATCCACGGAGGCGAAGCGGCGATGCTGAAGGTGGCCCCGAAGGCCAAGATCGTCGCGAAACACGAGGGCGTCCTCTCGGCGCAGGTGCTGCCGGTAGCCGAGTCGATGTTGCAAGCCAACCCCGACCTGAACGTGTTCATGTGCATCGCCGACGACGGATGTCTCGGCGCATACCAGGCGTTCTTGCAGACGCATCCGTCTGCGGCCCGGCAGAAGCAGATGTGCATCGTCGGCTGGGACGGAACGGTGCCCGTGATGCAGAAGATCGTCGCCGGAACGGCGATCCGCGCGACCGGCGTCCTCGACTTGATCAAGGTCGGCTCCGCGTCGGCCCAGGCGACCATCGACGCGATCGAGGGCAGCGGGGCGACGAAGATCAACTTCCCGTACGTGGTCGCGGATCAGACGCCCGCGGGCATCGCGACGGCGAAGAGCTTCATCAGGCGCTACAAGGCAGTGACCCACTGACGAAGCAGTCGATGCCTGAGCCCTCCTCGACGGGGCGCCCGCGGTGGCGGGCGCCCCGCCCCCGGTCAGAAGGCGGCGCCCGCGCCGTCGCGAGCAAGCTGGGCGCGTATCAGAGCGGCGGCCTGCTCGTCGCCCTGGTCCTGCTCAGCGTCTTCTTCGGAACCCAGAGTGCTCAGTTCTGGCGCTCCTCGAATCTGAAGGTCATCCTGCTGCAGGTCTCGGTCGTCGGGATCGTCGCGATCCCCGGCGCGATGCTCGTCCTGTCCGGGTATGTCGACCTGTCGGTCGGGTCGGTGGCGGTGCTGGCGGTCGCGGTGTTCGGCGACGTCGTGAAGGTCGATCACCAGTCGGTCGCGGTCGGGATCGTCGCGGCGCTCGCCGCGGGGACCGGATGGGGCCTGATGAACGGGTTTCTCATCTCCTACCTCGAGTTCTCCCCGATCGTGGTCACTCTCGGCGGTTACGCGGGCGCACGCGGCGCCGCCGAGGCGATCACGCACGACGTCACCCAGTACGGCTTCGGCTCGTCGTTCGGCGTGCTCGGAAACGGAACGCTCGCCGGCCTCCCCGTCCCGGGCGTGATCTTGATCATCGCCTTTCTCCTCGGCGCGTACGTGTGGTACGTCATCCCGACCGGCCGCCACTTGACGGCCGTCGGCGCCGACAAGGCCGCCGCGCGTTCGCTCGGCGTGCCCGTGCGGCGGATCCCCTTCGTGCTCTACATTCTGTCGGGCTTCGCCTCGGCGGCGGGCGGACTCATCTTGACGTCGCAGCTCGACAGTGCCTCGCTCTCGATCGGCATCGGCCTCGAGCTTCAGGTGCTCACGGCGATCCTGCTCGGAGGCGTTGCGTTCAGCGGCGGCCGCGGCTCTCTCTGGGGCGTCCTCTTCGGTGTCTTCTTCGTCGGGGTACTGAACGACGGCCTCATCCTGATGAACGTGGGCCCGTATTACGCGAATCTCGCCGTCGGGATCGTGCTCGTTCTGGCGGCAGGCTCCGACGCCTTCTATCGCAGGCTCGAACGGATACCGGTGCAGATCGACGAGACCCGACCGAAACGCGGAGCCGTGGCGGCGCCTCCACCGACAGACGTGAGGATGGACGATGCAGCCGTCTGAGCGCCCTGTCGTCCTTGAGGTCGAGCGCGCGACGAAGCGGTTCGGGCCGGTGACCGCGCTTCGCGACGTGAGCCTCCAGCTCCGGCAAGGCGAGGTACTCGGGCTCATCGGAGACAACGGTGCAGGCAAGAGCACGCTCGTGAACATCATCTGCGGAGCGCTGCGCGCGGATGAAGGTCGCGTGCTCGTCGACGGCGTCGAGCGGCACTTCACGGATCCATCCGAAGCTCGTCATGCTGGAATCGAGACCGTGTTCCAGAACCTCGCACTCATCCCAACGTTGAACATCTGGGAGAACATCTACCTCCGCCGCGAGGAGCTCGCGCCGGGCGTGCTCGGGAAGACGCTGCGCGTGATGAACAAGCGCGCGATGCGTCGCGAAGTGGAGAAAGGTTTCGAGCGCTTCGGCCTCACGTTGCCGCCGTTGAGCACGAAAGTGAGCTCCCTTTCCGGCGGCCAGCGGCAACAGGTGGCCGTGACGCGCGGCGTGCTGTGGGGCAGCCACATCGTCCTCATGGACGAGCCGGCCGCCGCGCTCGGCGTCATGCAGACGGAGGTCGTGCTCGCTCTCGTGGAGCGGCTCAAGGCTCACGGGATCTCGCTTCTGTTCATCAGCCACAACATGCAGCACGTCTTGCGCGTCGCGGACCGGATCGCCGTGCTGTTCCTCGGGCAGAAGGTCGCCGACTTCGAGGTCGGAGCGAACACGCAGGCGACGGAGCTCGTCGCGCTGATGACAGGGGCCGCCGGCGGCGATCTCGCAGCTGCGAAGGCACTTCCCTAGGGCCGATGGAGATTCTCGGCTACAGCGATCCGCTATCGGTTGCTCCGGGCGAGTCGATCCGATTCATGGTCAGCACCGGCGCCCGCTCCTTTCGCGCGTCGCTGGCCCGGCTTGCAGGAGCGGGCGGTCCGGACGCCATCGCGAGCGACATCGATGGGACCTACGAGGGCCGGCGGCAGGAGCTGCGCGCAGGCTCGTATGTGCGCGTCGACGACGCACCCCCACTCGAACCGGGCAGAGCGTTCGAGATCGAGATCTGGGTGTATCCGACGGCGCCGGGAGGACGGCCACAGGTGGTCGCGGGACGACACGACGGGACGCGGGGCTACGCGCTCGGCATCGACGAGACGGGGTGCGCCGCGGTGTGGCTCGACGGCGAGAAGGCGGTCACCGACCGCCCATTGCTACGCCGCACGTGGTATCGGCTCGCGGCGTCCTTCGATGCGGAACACCAACGCGCCCGGGTCCTTCAGGAGCCTCTGCGGGCTTGGCCGGGAGCAGTCGAGCGCCGCGAGGCCGAGCGGCAGGTCGGAGGCTGGAGAGACCCAGCGGCCCCCTTTCTTCTCGCCGCCTGGGGCGATCCCGCTGCCGCGCACTTCAACGGAAAGCTCGAAGCGCCCCGTCTTCTCGCAGGTGACGGGTCCGTTCTCGCAGCGTGGAATCTCGGCGGCGATTTCGCCTCCGACCACGTCGAGGAGGTGTCCGGGGGCGGGCGTCACGGGCGCTGCGTCAACCTGCCGATGCGCGCGGTGACCGGCCGTTCGTGGCGCGGACGAACGACCGATTGCGCGGCGGCGCCGGACGAGTACGAGGCGATCTGGTTCCACGACGACGACCTCGAGGACGCGGGCTGGGAGCCGGCGTGCGAGCTGCACGTCCCGGAGGACATCCCGAGCGGCGTGTACGCGGTTCGCGTGGCGACCGACGACGGCGACGATGAACTGCCGTTCTTCGTCCGCCCGCCGCGCGGGCGGACGAGCGCACGGGTCGCGGTGCTCATGCCGACGCTGAGCTACATCGCCTACGGAAACGAGCACAACTCCTGGACGAACCCGATCCCTTCGACGCCGGGCCTCGACCGGATCCTGTCGGCCGTCGGCGATCGGGATCGATTCGCCGCGGAGCAGCGACTGAAGTCGATCTACGAGATGCACACCGACGGCAGCGGTGTCGCGTACTCGTCGAGGCTGCGTCCGATCGTGAACATGCGGTCGGACTCCGGCATGCCGCTCCTCCTCGGCGGGCCGCATCAGTTCCCGGCCGACATGGAGTTGCTGACGTGGCTGGACGGGCGCGGAGTCGAGTACGACGTCGTCACCGACGACGACCTGCACCATGAGGAAAGCTCGCTTCTCCTCGGCTATCGCGTCCTGCTGACCGGGAGCCACCCCGAGTACTGGACCGAGCCGATGCTCGATGCGCTCGAGGAGTGGCTCGCGGGCGGCGGACGCCTGATGTATCTCGGCGGTAACGGCTTCTACTGGGTGACGTCGCTTTTCGCCGGCCATCCTCATGTGCTCGAGGTTCGGCGCGGCCATGCCGGGACGGGCGTGTGGCATTCGGAGCCCGGTGAGGTCCGCCACGCGTCGACCGGCGAGCCGGGCGGGCTCTGGCGCTTCCGCGGGCGTGCGCCGCAGCGCTTCGCGGGGATCGGCTTCACCGCGCAGGGCTTCGACGAGTCCCACCCGTACCGTCTTCAGGAGGGGGCGAAGGACGAACGTGCGGCGTGGATCTTCGAAGGCGTAGAGCGTGACGAGATCGGCGCACACGGCTCGGTGCTCAACGGCGCCGGCGGCTTCGAGATCGACCGAGTCGACGAGGAGCTCGGCACACCGCCGCACGCTCTCGTGCTCGCAACGGCTCGAGGCTTCAGCGACGTGTACCAGGCGACGTCGGAGGACATCTTGACGGCCGACTCGCTGCAGGGTGGCACGGTAAGCCCTCTCGTCCGTGCGGACATGGTCTTCTACGAGGGCCCAAACGGCGGCGCTGTGTTCTCGACCGGCTCGATTGCGTGGTGCGGCGCCCTGCTCGACGAAGACGGTCACAACGACGTCTCGCGCATCACCGAGAACGTCCTGCGGCGTTTTGCGCGAGAAGGCCCGGTGACCTGAGTTGGCCGTCGCCCATCACCCGCAGCAGCTGCACGACACGCGTGTGATCCGCAACGTCCTGATCCCGCTCACGGACGGTGTCACGCTCGCCGCGGACCTCCACCTTCCCGAGGCATCCGGTCCGTTCCCGACGCTCGTCAGCCTCTACCCCTACCGCAAGGACGACGTGATCGGGTCGTTCTCCGCGTACGCTCAACGGTGGTTCGCGCGGCGGGGCTATGCCCACCTGCTCGTCGACGTGCGTGGCACCGGCGGCTCGGAGGGACACCGGGCGGAGACGTTCCATCCACTGCTCGAGAGCGGCGACGCTGCGGACGTCGTCGAGTGGGCCGCCGCACAGGACTGGAGCGACGGCGCCGTCGGCGTCTGGGGAATCTCGTACGGCGGGCTGACTGCACTTGCCGCCGGGGTCGCGCGGCCGCCCCACCTGCGCGCGATCGCCCCCGTGTATCCGCTCTGGGACATCCGGTCGGATGTGGGGGCACCGGGCGGCTGCCCGACGATGCTCGGTCAGCACGGCTGGTCGACGATGATGCTCGCCCAGGCTCTCGCGCCGCCGACGTTTCGCGACGCGGACGGACGCTGGTTGCGTGTGTGGCGCGACCGTCTCGACCGCGTCGACCGAGAGGGGCCGGAGGCCTCCTTCTGGCAGGCACATCCGGAGGACGGTGACTACTGGCGCGAGCGCGTGCTTCCGGTGGAGCGCATCGAGGTTCCGACGTTCATCGTCGGCGGCTGGCGCGATCTCTTCCCCGAAGCGGTCGCGCGCGCGTACAGGAGGATCCCCGCGTCCAAGCGATTGCTCGTCGGGCCATGGCTCCATGTTCAGCCGGACCTCGCTGCGCGCGAGCCCGTCGACTGGCTGCCCCTTTTCCTGGCGTTCTGGGAGGAGCATCTTCGTGACGGCCCGGCGCCCGATGACCCTCCGATCCTCGTGTTCGTCCAGGGTGGCGGCGGCTGGCGCGGTGAGGAGGCGTGGCCTCCGACGGGTGCGATCGAGCGGATTCTGTGGCTCGGCGCCGGGATGCTCGGTGACACGCTCGCCGACGGCTTCGACGACTACATCGCGACTCCCGTGGTCGGCACAACCGGAGGGCAGTGGGACACGCTCGCAACCGGTATGGGATACCCGCTCGACCAGAGGCCGGACGAGCTCCTCTCCCTCAGGTACACGACGGAGCCGTTCGACGACGTGACGGAGATCGCCGGATCTCCGGAAGTCGTCCTCGACGTTCGTCGCTCGGACGGCGAGCGCCCGTTCGACCTCGTGGCCAAACTGGTCGACGTTGCTCCCGACGGTCGCAGCGAGCTCGTGACGTCGGGCTGGGCGCGCTCCCCCGGAGGGCCGACGACGATCGGCCTCTGGGCGACTGCATGGTCCTTCGCACGCGGCCATCGCCTCCGTCTCTTGGTCTCGTGCGCCGACTTCCCCCGCACCTGGCCCGATCCCACGAGTCCGCGACTTCGGCTGCATTGGCGCGACTCGAGGCTCATGCTTCCTCTCGTCCCCGGAGGAATCGGCGCAGCCGTCGAACCACGGCGCCCGGAGTTCGTGGCGGCGCCGGAGCGTTTCCCGTGGACGCTCGGGGGGTCTCCCTCCTGGACGATCGAGCAGGATCTCGCACACGACGGCGTCTCGGTGACGCTCGGCGGCGGCGAGACGATGACGCTGCCCGAGGGCGGATCGCTGGCCGTGAATCAGCGCGCCGTCGCGCACGTCGAGGCCGCGCACCCCGAGGGCGCGTCGGTGGAAGCAGAGGTGACGATCGCCATCAGGTTCCCCGGCGGCGACATGGTCGATGTCGAGGTCGAGAGTCGAGCGTGGCGAGACCGGATTCTCTACAAGGGGCGTGTCACGATCGGCGAGCGACCGCTGCTCGACCGCTCGTGGAGGAACTTCTGATGCCGAACCGCCTCCTTGGACATACTGCGGACGCGATGGCAGGCGGGTGTCGGGCGGTGTCGGCTTGACCGAGCTTCCGCATGTGACGATCGACCGCGCCTCCCCCGTGCCGTTCTACTTTCAGCTGGCCGAGCTGCTCGAGCACGAGATCGCGAGCGGCCGGTGGGAGCCGGGCAGCCGCCTTCCCTCCGAGCCGGACGTGTGCGAGCGGTTCGGGCTCTCCCGGACGACCGTCCGCCAGGCGTTCGCACGGCTCGAGCAGCGCGGCCTCATCGACCGGCGCAAGGGGCACGGCACGTTCGTCCGCTCGGGCGAACCGGGCCTGTGGCTCTTGCAGTCGTCGGAGGGCTTCTTCCAGGAGGAGGTCGACCGGCTCGGGCGCACGGTCACCTCGAGCGTCCTCCGCGCAGAGCGCGGCTCGCTGCCGGCGTGGGCCTGCCGGGCGCTCGAGCTCCGGGCGCGGTCGCGCGGAGCGACGCTCGAGCGTCTTCGCTCCGTGGACGGCGATGTCGCGCTGTACGTCGTCAACCATCTCGCGGATCATGTCGCCGAGGCAGCGCTCGCAGTCGCCAACCCGAACGAGTCGCTCTATCGCCGGCTGCAGGAGCGGGCGGGGATCGTCCCGCGCGGAGGACGGAGGACGCTGGAAGCGAGGGCGGCCGAGCCGTGGCTCGCCGAGCTGCTCGAGCTCGACGCGGGCGCGCCCGTTGCCTTCATCGAGTCGGTGGCCTGGGACGCCGACATGAGGCCGTTCGATTGCTACCGCGCATGGCTGCGCACCGATCGGGTCCGCGTCGACATCCAGGCCGCGGGGCGGCCACCGGAAGAGGAGGACGACGAGCAATGAGTGCGACTGCGACGAACGTGAGCGTCGCCGAGTTCGAGCAGATCTTCGAGTCGGTGAAGAACTGGGGCCGCTGGGGCTCCGACGACGAGCTCGGAACGCTCAACTACATCACGCCCGAGAGAGTTCGGGAGGCGGCCGGGCTCGTCCGGTCGGGGCGCCGGGTGTCGATGTCCATCCCGATCAACCGCGTATCGGGGCCCGACAACCCGCAGCAGGCGCTGCTCCTCGTCGTGCAGGGCCACGACGTCCCGATCGACGAGAGCAAGGTTCGCTTCGGCCTCGACTGGCTCGGCATGGCCGCGCACGGAGACTGCCACACGCACGTCGATGCGCTCTGCCACCTCTCCTACGGCGGCGTCACCTACAACGGTCGCCCTGCGCTGGACGTGCTGCGGACGAACGGCGCCGCCGAGCAGGACATCGCCGCCTACCACCGGGGAGTGGTCGGGCGCGGCGTGCTGCTCGACATCCCGAAGCTCCGCGGCGTCAAGTGGCTCGAGCCCGGCGAAGCGGTGACGCGCGCCGAGCTCGAGGAGTGCGAGCGTGCGGAGGGCGTCGAGATCGGCGAGGGAGACATCCTCGTCTTTCGCACTGGCCATCACCGCCGGCGGCTCGAGCTCGGCGCCTGGGACAACAACCCGCCGCCCGCCGGCGAGGGCAAGGCCGGCCTCCACGTCGACACCATCCCCTGGATGCACGAGCGGCGGATCGCCGCCTTCCTGCCCGACGGCGACGGTGAGGCCGTGCCCAGCGTCGTCGACGGGATCACGTACCCCATTCACCCACTGCAGGTCACGGCCATGGGGATGCTCGTGTCGGACAGCCTGCAGTTCGAGGAGCTCGTCGCCGCCTGTGAGGAGGAGGGCCGACACGACTTCATGGTCGTCGGCCTGCCGCTCCGCCTCCCGGGGGGAACCGGGTCTCCGTGGAACCCGATCGCCATCTTCTGAGAGGAGACCGATGGACGCGAAGCAAAGCCCCGAGACGACGATGGGCCTACTCGGCCGCCAGCTCCAGATCTCGCAGATCGCCGTCGTCTGCCACGACCTGCAGAAGACGATGGAGCAGTACACGAAGCTCCTCGGTTGGGGACCGTGGAACGTCTACCGCCACGAGCCGCCGCGACTGCATGGCACCGAGGTACACGGAAGACCGACCGAGTACACGATGCTCGGAGCGGAAACGCACGTGGGCGACATGGGCTTCGAGCTGCTCCAGCCGCTCGAGGGGCCGAGCATCTACAAGGAATGGCTCGACGAGCGCGGCGAGGGTCTGCACCACGTCGCGGTCATGCTGCACGACTTCGACGAGTCGACCGAACTGAAGAGGAAGTTCGCAGACGTCGGCGCCGGCGTGCTCATGGGCGGGCGCATCGGCGAGACGATCGAGTTCTACTACCTCGACACCGAGCCGTCGCTGAAGATCATCCTCGAGTCCGGCTCCGGGCATGCGATCGATCTCGTGCCCGACTTCGTCTATCCGTAGCGACATGCGGGATTGACACGCTTGCCCGAATCCCAGATCATGGTGGCCTGTACCTACAGGACTACATCTGTCTCGGGCGTCTGCAGTGACCGTACGGCCTGAGCAGGCGCCGGTCGCGGTCGCCATACGGGGCGCGATCAAGAACTTCGGCGCCGTGAGAGCCCTGAAGGGAGTCGACTTCACCGTCGAACCCGGCGAAGTCGTCGGCCTCGTCGGCGACAACGGAGCCGGAAAATCGACGCTCGCGAAGATCCTCTCCGGCGCTCTCCGGCCCGACGCAGGGGATTACACGATCGACGGAGCACCCGTCCAGTTCTCGCACGTTCGCGATGCGCGCGCGTACGGCATCGAGATGCTCTATCAGGATCTCGCGCTGTGTGACGACCTCGACGTCGCCGAGAACTTCTATGCCGGGCGCGAACCCACGCGGCTCGGGTTCCTTCGCCGCCGCTGGATGCAGAAGCAGGTCGTCAAGGAGCTCGCGAAGCTCGGGATTCATCTCCAAGCGATCGACTACCCGACGCGCGTGCTGTCCGGCGGCCAGCGGCAGTCACTCGCGATCGCGCGGGCCATCGCCTATTCCAAACGGCTGCTCATCCTCGATGAGCCCACGGCAGCGCTCGGTGTGACTCAGGCGAAGGCGGTGCTGGATTTGATCACGAAGGTCAAGCACCAAGGCGTGGGGGTGCTTCTGATCTCACATCGCATGAACGACATCCTCGCCGTCTGCGACCGCGTGGTCGTCCTCTACGAGGGAGAGAACGTCGCCGAGCTCGACAGCAGCCGGACGACGGTGGAGGAGATCGTCAACTTCATCGTCACCGATCCGAGAGCGGCCGAGCGACGCTCGAGGTTCGGCGCCGACCCGACATCTTCAAATCGCGATGGGTAGCGTGGACCAGCTCGCCGAGAGCTCGGTGGATTCGTCATCCGACGGGATGCGGCGACCTGCTCTTGCCGGCCGGTCAATCAGGCGTATTGCTCGTGGGAGAGACCTTCCGGTCCTCCTCGTATTGCTCGGGATCGTCGGCATCGTCTCGGCCTTTCATCCCACGTATCTTCAGAGAGCGTCGCTCATCAACACGGCCCAATTCGCGGCCTATATCGGCTGCATGTCGGTCGGGACGGTCTTCCTTCTCTCCATGCGCGAGATCGATCTGTCGGTCGGCGCCGTATACGGCTTGAGCGCAGTCGCCTGCGCGAGCTTGATGGCAGGCGGAATGAACCCGTGGCTCGCCAGCCTCCTGGCTCTGGGAGTCGGCTGCGGGTGCGGTGCGGTCAACGGGATCATCACCAACGCGCTGAAGATCCAGACGATCGTCGTGACGCTCGGCACGCTCTCGATGTTCGCGGCGCTGTCGCTCATTGTCTCGGGGGACAACACGATCGTGAACCTTCCGGTCAACTCCGCGTTCTTCACCGTGCTCGGCCGGAGCCACCTGGGTCTTCCGATGTCCATCTGGACATTCATCGCCATCGCGGTCGTCGGGCACATCCTCTACAGGCACACGCGTTTCGGCGCACACGTTCGTCTTGTCGGCTCGAACCCGGACGCGGCTCGCCTGCTCGGCATCCCGGTCATGAGGCTTCGGCTGACGGCGCTCGTCTTCCAAAGCTTCCTCTGCGCCGTGATCGCAGTGATCACGCTCGCCTATCTCCAGTCAGCCGACCCGACGACCGGTGTCGGCTATGAGCTCTCGGTCATCGCCGCCGCGATCGTCGGCGGCACGGCACTCGCCGGCGGCCAGGGCAGCGTCATCGGCGCACTGATCGGAGCGCTCATCATCTCCTCGATCTCCACCGGCCTCGTTCAGTTCGGGGTGACGCCGGATTGGAGCGGGTTTGCGACCGGCGCCATCATCATCGGCGCCGTGACGATGGACGCCTTCCTCCGTCGAAGGCGATTGTCCGTGGCGGCCCTATCCGACGACGACCATCCCGATGAAGAGGCGCCGCGAGGAGGTGAACCATCTGAGCTTGCCGGCACGTGACGTCGCCTTTCCACATCTCACGAGGGCATAGGAGGAACGAACGGAATGAGCTCATTCTCTGTTGGGCTTGGGCGAGGGAAGCGGGTTAAACGGATCACGGCTCTCGCCGTCGCGGCCGCGAGTGTCGGTCTCGTACTCAGCACGGTGGCCTCCGCAGGTCACCAGGTACGCGGGCAGTCGCAGAAGCAGATCCGGATCGCGGTCGTGCTCCACTTGCGTGTTCCGTCGCTGCTCCAATTCTGTTACGGCGCCGAACAGGCCGGCAAGGAATTCGGCTTCGCCGTCGACTGCGTCGGGCCGCAGAAGGTCAACACCCTTCAACAGCAGCAGATCATCAACTCCGAGGTGACGAACCGGGGAGTCCAGGGGATTGCACCTCTGCTGGTGGACGCCGCGGGCATGCGGAATCTCTTCGCGAGCCTCCAGAAGCGCGGCATCCGGATCGTGGACACCGGCATCCAGACCGGCAAGTTCATGGGGAACGCGACCCCGTTGCTCGTCGCCCCCCGAGACCTGCGCACCGGTCTTGCCGCCGGCAACATCATCATCTCGCACCTTCCGAAGAATCCGTCCGGCGAGGTTGTGGCCACGATCGGTGTGCCCGGCCTGAAGCTCTGCGAAGACCGCAAGAAGGGCGTCACTCAGGCGTTCGCTCAGAACGCACCGAATGTGAAGGTCATCTGGGCCAACGCCGCCGATGACGACATCAAGGGCCCGACCGACTGGCAGGCTCTCATCACGGCGCACCCCAACGCCCTTGCATTCATCGGCGATTGCGCCAGCACGGCTCCGGAGATTCTCGGCAAGATTCACCAGCAAACTCATGCGAGTTGGCTCGTGACCGGATCGGAGCTCGATCCTCGTACTCCGGCGTACATCGAGAGCGGCGACGTCGCCGGTGTCACGTCGGCGTCGTTCTGGGTCGAGGGGTATACGGCGGGAAGAGTCCTCTATGAGCAGATCGCTCACGGGAAGTACGTGAACCTGCACGGCTGGATCGACTCCGGCACGCAGGTCGTCGACAAGTCGAACGTCGCAGCAGTCGTAAAGGCCTTCAAGTCGCAGGCCGGCCTGGCCGCGTACTACCACGCACGAGTCGAAAAGCTCTTCTCGAACCTCCAGGCGGCGATCGGTCCCTATTAGACCGTCTGCGAGTCGACCGGCCGGCGCGACCGCGTCGGGGCTCCGGCCCCGGCGCGGTCGGTCGGCGCTGAACCGCTCCTGAGGAGGCTGATGATGGAATCCACGACGACTTCTCTCAGCGACACCGAGTGGCTCGGATCGTCGAGGATCGCGAAGCTCGTCACCGACCACTGGGTGAAGGATCTTCACGCGACGGTGAAGCGCTATTCCGACGCCTACGGGCTTGGCCCCTGGAAGATCGCCGAGCTCAAGGCTCCACTCGTCGGTGACGTCGCCTTTCGAGGTGAGCCCGGGCACCACATCGAATGGCTCGCTGCGATGACCGAGGTGGGGCCCCTCGCCGTGGAGGTTCTGCAGGTCATCGGCGGGTCAGACGCGGTTCGCGCCTGGGCCGATCAGCTGGACGATGGATACTGGCACTTCGTGTCGTACCACCGGGAGCTCGCAGACGCCGAGGAAGCTCAGAGCAAGGTCCGGGCGAGTGGCTTTCCGATCGTTCTCAACGGCCGCGTCGGCGGGACGAAGTTCTTCATGTTCGAGACGGGCAACCTCTTCGGACGCATGTTCGAGGTCGCCGGGGGAGATCTCAGCGGAGTTGCCTGGGAAACCTTCGAGGGCTGAGGCCGACCCCTCGACGACACGCGGCCTTCGAGAGCGTGTCCTCGTCGCCAACGCCGCGCTCGGTGCCCGCGCGCTCTCGACGTTCGGGAACGTGAGCGAGATCGACCGCGGCGCCGGCGTCGTCGCGATCAAGCCGAGCGGCGTTCCGTACGAGGAGCTTCGCGTCGACGCCATCTCCGTCGTGTCGCTCGACGGAGAGCGGCTCTCCGGTCTCTCCCCCTCCTCCGACACGCCGACGCACCTCGAGCTGTACCGCGCGTTCGAGACGGTCGGCGGCATCGCCCACACGCACTCGACGTACGCGACGTCGTGGGCGCAGGCCCGCCGGCCGATCGCCTGCCTCGGCACGACCCACGCCGACTACTTCAACGGGGCGGTGCCGTGCACACGGACCCTGACGGACGACGAGTGCGGCGACGAGTACGAGCGTATGACGGCGGTGGCGATCATCGAGGCGCTCGAAGGGCTCGACCCGCTCGAGGTACCGGCCGTCCTCGT